>JAEEGL015651057.1_pt1 | contig 16692 bp, 12 predicted proteins | sample 9134231 | NCBI WGS metagenome assembly JAEEGL01 (sample SAMN16246548, study PRJNA631951) | gut metagenome | biome: gut microbiome; feature: rumen; material: fiber-attached | host: Bos | place: Iran: Karaj | collected 2018-10 | reverse complement strand
TATTTATAGTCACCCTCGTATACGGGAGTTCAATTCCGGAATTTTTAAAAGCTGACTTTACCCTATTAATTGATTCTTTGATGCTGGAGGAGAGGTTTCCAACCATCACAAAACCTGGAAGCCCATTGCTACAATCTGCTTCAACAAAAGTTGGTATTCCATTCATACCAACTACACTACAACTATTAACTTTGCTATACATAAGATTCTCCTGATATAAGAAAATTTTGTTTATGACTATAACATAAATTTAAGCAAAAATTTTGGACAATTTGTCCAAAAAAAATTGGACAAATTGTCCAAAATTTTAAAAATATCTCGTAAATAGGTTGTTTTATTTTTTAGCAGATTCCATAATTGTTTTTATGCTCGATTGTCTTCCATAATTATCTATTTCTGTTTTATCTGACTTACCATGAGTGAAACAACCCGCCCCACCTACACAACCACCATCGCAAACCATACCTTCAATAAAATTTGCATCTAATATTCCTTTGCTCTTTTTTAGAAGAGCCAGTTTGCACGCTTCTATTCCATTACATATTTCAGGTTTTACTTCAATATTACTTCCAAGTTCTTTTACTGCTTCAGTGACCGCTTCTGTTACCCCGCTACTTCTTGCAAAAATTCTTCCAAAATAAGTTGCATCATTAACCTCTGATTCTTCAATAGTATTTAAATCTATATTTCTTGAATCTATCATTGCTTGAAGCTCTTCAAACGTCATAACCGAGTCAACATATTTTTTTACTTCATCAAGTTTGATTTCTTGTTTTTTTGCAGTACATGGTCCTATAAATACAACCTTGCAATTTGAATCTTTTTCTTTTAAATGCTTTGCAAGTGCGGCCATAGGGCTTAGACTTGTTGAAATATGTCTTACAAGATCTGGGTAGTTCACTTTTATAAATTTTACAAATGCCGGGCAGCATGATGATGTTACAAAACCTTTTTCAATTAATTCCTTAGCGTCTTCTATAGCTACTAAATCTGCGCCGTAAGCTGTTTCTATCATGTCATAAAACCCTAGTTTTTTGATTGCAGTCTTGATTTTTCCTATTCCATATTCTTTAAACTGACTTGCTATTGCTGGAGCAACTATTGCATAAACTTTATATTTTTTATTGTTATCACTCCTTTGAATCATTTCAATGGAATTAACAAGACATGACTTATCTATTATTGCACCAAACGGACAAGCTACGCTACATGCACCACATGAAATACATTTTTCATTATCAATTTCTGCAACTTCGTATTCATCAATCTTTAATGCATCAACTTTACATGCATTCTTACAAGGTCTCACAAGATGAATAATTGCACCATAAGGACAATTTTTAGAACACAGCCCACACTCTTTGCATTTGTCCTTACTAATACTTGCTTTGCCTGATGCATCTATGCTTATTGCACCAAACTTGCAAGAATCAACACATCTATGCGCAAGACAACCTTGGCATGCATTTGTGACTTCGTATCCTCCGATAGGACACTCATGGCATGCTATAGGAACAACTTCTATACTATTCTTTATGTGTAGGTTTCCACCAAGAGCAATTCTTATTCTTTTTTTTGCTATTTCTCTATTTAAATATAAACCTGCTGCTGTACCTTCTTTTTGATCAGGAAAGATCTTCTTTGCCATATTATCAACATCGTCAAGTATAGTACCTTCAAAGGCAGATTTTGCAACCTCTTTCAAAATATCATACTTTAACTTTTGAACCCTAGTATCGTATTTAGCCATTTGCAAAACTCTCCTCTATAATATCGGTCAACACTTTGTATCCTTTTGCATCTGATGTATATCTATACAAGATTGATGCCGCAACATAAGGAACTATTTTAAGTATCTCATCCTTTTTTATATTAGTTATGTCACAATATATATCTAAATATTTAGTTGAAAGAGCTTTCTTGTCATGTAATATAAATAATAAGTAAGTGTTTGCAACATCAAATATTGGATTTCCCATGGCTGCATGGCTCCAGTCTATAACTACCGGCTCTCCACTTTTAGTTTTGATTATATTTGTTGGATAAAAATCCCCATGAAGCAAATTATACATGCGCGGCATATCTTTAAGCTCAAAACTAAAGAAATATTTATAAGTTCCCTTAAGGTCCGTCTTCATAATATTATCAAGCATCTTATTTACTATATAGCGAACTTCTCCATGTTCTATTTTGCATATTTTAATTTGCAACTTACAAAACTCAGCAAGCATTTCTTCATCACTTATATTATTCTTTTTAGCATACTCAAACAGATCTACTCCTTCAATAAAGTCAGATACTATATCAAATCCTTCATTTGTTTCCTCTACCCTATGAATTTTTGGAACTTTGATGCCAAAGTCGGTGCATCTTGTTTGATTTAAAGCTTCGTTTAAAACATTAGACATAGTAAAACGTCCAAAGAATACTTTGTGTACTAATTTACCATCTTTATAAATCTTTTTATAATCGCTTTCGTGTATTAATTCCATATTATTCTTTATAACTTAAGAAGCTTTTTCTTGTATCTTTCCTTCTTCTGGCAATTTCCATACCATGTATTTGCAACCTTCTTCACCATCTGGAGTTCTATTTTCACAACTGTAGAAAATTCTTCCCTTCTTTGTCCTCAATTTGATTACCTCTCCACCACACTCAGGGCATTTAAAGCCTGTCTTTTCTATATAAGGTTTAGTGTTCCTGCATTCAGGGAAACCAGGACATGCAAGGAACTTTCCGTTTGGTCCATACTTTATGACCATATTTCGTCCACATTTTTCGCAGACTATATCTGTCTCTTCATCACGTATTACGATTTTTTCAACTTCGTCTAAGGCCCTTTGCACTTCTTCATTAAATCTTGGATAGAAATCATAGAAAATTGTATGCCAGTCTTTCTTTTCATCCTCAACCAAATCTAAATCTTCCTCAAGACGTCTTGTAAAGGTCTTATCAACAATATCTGGGAACGAAGTTTTTATCATATTGTTTACCGCAACACCAAGTTCAGTTATAAAAAGTGATTTCTTTTCTTTTGTTATGTAGTGTCTCTTTAGTAATACAGTGATAGTAGGGGCATATGTTGATGGGCGTCCTATTCCTTCTTCCTCAAGAGCCTTTACCAAGGTACTTTCAGTAAAATGCGCAGGGGGCTCTGTGAAATGCTGTTCTGGAGTAAAGGTTTCTAACTTAAATATATCACCTACCTCTAATTTAGGCAAATTAACATTTTTTTCATCTTTTTCGTCGTTATTATATACATTAAGGAAACCTCTAAATTTTATTGTGCTACCACTTAATGTGAAGGTCTTTCCATTTGCATCAAATTTTACAGATTTAGTTTCATATACTGCAGATGCCATACGAGATGCAAAAAATCTCTTCCATATTAGATCATAGAGCCTGTATTCATCTCGCGATAGAGAGTCTTTAACACTTGATGGATACAAATCAAAATATGTTGGCCTAATGGCTTCATGTGCGTCCTGGACTTTTGTCCCAGATTTCTTAATCTCATTATCGCCATAATTTACATATTCTTTTCCGTAATTTTCTTCTATATATTTATTGGCTGCTGCTTTTGCAACATCTGCAATTCTTGTTGAGTCAGTTCTTAAATATGTTATAAGTCCAACCGTTCCTCTTCCTTCTATTTCAACTCCTTCATATAGTTTTTGTGCCACAGACATGGTTTTTGAGGTTGAAAAATTCAAGAACTTATTGGCTTCTTGCTGCATCGTTGACGTTGTAAATGGATAAGGTGCCTTTTTAGTTCTCTCTCCAAGCTTAATATCTACTATTTTAAAGTCAGGTTTTTTATCTAAATTTTCAACTTTAAATTTTGGAGACTTTGTATCACTTTCTTTGTCATCATCTACAATTTTTACTTTTGTGCCACATATTTCATTTATGACATTTTCCACCATTTCCTTATTCTCAAGGTCCATCTTACCACAAGAATATTTTACATCTAATTTGTCTCTACCTTTTATAATTTTGGCATCTAGACTCCAGTACTCTTGTTTATTGAAATCTAGTATTTCCTGCTCCTTGTCGGCAATCATACTTAAAGCAACACTTTGTACTCTTCCTGCAGAAAGCTTACCTTTAATTTTTGCCCAAAGGATTGGCGATAATTTGTACCCAACGACTCTATCCATAATTCTTCTTGCGATACCAGCATCAACAAGCCCCATATTAAGTGGTCTTGGATTTGCAAGAGCTTCCTTTATCGCATTTTCAGTTATTTCATTAAAACTAATCCTGAAAACATTTTTATCTTTTAATTCTTTGACCATTCCCTTGTTCATAAGGAGATAGCTTATTGTTTCACCTTCTCTATCAGGGTCGGTCGCAAGATATATATTATCGCTAGACTTTACCTTTGATTTTAATGTATTGAGTATGCTTCCCTTTCCTCGTATTGTTATATATGTAGGCTCAAAGTTATTATCAACGTCTACAGATAACTCACTTTTTTTAAGGTCAATCAAATGGCCGTAAGAAGCTACGACCTGATAATCTTTTCCTAAAAATTTTGTTATTGTTTTGACTTTGGCTGGAGACTCTACTATTATCAAATTTTTTGCCATGAAAATAACTCCTAAAAGCACTAATTATTTTTGGATTAATTTAGTAAAATGCCTATGAGATACTATCACATATCATTAATAATTACAAGTAATCAAAATGTTCCCGGGCAGACTCGAACTGCCATTGTAAGCGTCGGAGGCTTACGTTTTATCCAATTAAACTACGGAAACAAAGTAAATATTAAATTATTTAGATTTATTGTTTAACTCCAAAATAGCTTTGGCAAGTTGATAATCACTTAAATTATTATCTGCAAAATCTTGAATCCGCTTTGCTTCCGAAAAACTTGCAATTGGATATGAAGATTTTACTGAACCATCTTCATTATATTCTATCTTTGCCCCATCAAAACCAATTGGATAATCTGGAATTATTCCTTTTTTCTCTATTGCATAGCCAGATGGCGTGAAGTATTCTGAAATAGTAAACTTAATTGCAGTTCCATCATCTAGATTAATCACGTTTTGTACTACACCCTTTCCAAATGTTTTTTCACCGACAATTATTGCAAGTCCATAATCTCTAAGTGCACCGCAAAATAATTCGCTAGCAGATGCAGAACCACCATTTGTAAGAATTGCTATTGGAACATCAACCTTATGATCATCATCTCCATAGAAAGAAGAATCTATTCCGTACTTGTTCTTTGTATAAACAAGTAATGTCTGCCCAGCCTCAAAATTATCATCATTTAATGTATACTTTCCGTTATATCTTGGAAGTATATAATCAAGTATCTGCAAAACTGAGTCAAGGACTCCACCAGGATTATTTCTTAAATCTATAACTAGTTGTGTCATACCGTTTTCTTTTAATTCTTCATAGGCAGATTTAAATTGAGATATTGTTATCATATCAAACTGGGCAATAGAGAGCATTCCAGTCTTTTTGTCAGGAAGCATTTCATACTCTACTGTTGGAATTTCAACAGCCCTTCTTTCACATTTTAACTCAAGGAGTTTTTTAACCCCATTTTCCTCTTTTCTCTCTACACCAACAGTAACAAATGTTTTTTCAGGTCCCTTTATTAGTTTTACAAGTTCGCTTGATTCTAACTGTCTAACATCAACACCATCTGCCGATACTATAATGTCCCCTGCCTTAATACCCGCTTCTTCACCAGGTGAATTTTTATAAACCTGAATTACTGTTGTGACCATGGTATCTGGATTTTGAGAGATTACGACACCTATACCATAATAAACGCCCTCTGTTTGCTCTACCATTGTCGTATAAGCACTTGGAGTATAGTAGTCTGCATATCTATCATTTATGCTACCCATGATACCGGCAAAAATACCCGTTTCCATATTTGATTTATCTAAATCATAATAATATAAATTATCAAGGATGGCCTCCACAGACTTAATTTTAGTTAAAAGTTTCGCACCATCTATGCTGCCTATTCTGCCTGGAGTACTTGCAGTTGCAATAAGTCTTGCACGAATAGATTGCTTTGAAAAGTATCCGAGTCTTCCAAGAGTATATGCAACAAATCCGCCAGCTGCGACAATACAAAGTGCAAGAAAGATTGATATAATCTTCAAAAATGTATTTTTAATTTTTAGTCTTTTAATTTGTTTTTTTAGGTTTGCATTTTCAATCCCTTTTTCTAAGGCAAATGTCTCTTCAGTATAAGTGTTAGCATTTTCTAAATTTTCATTTATATTCATCATCGTTCTCCTATCAATAATTTAATTTATGCGACATAATTTCTTGGATCTACATAGTCACCATTCTTGCGGACTCCAAAGTGCAAATGCGTTCCCGTTGAGTAACCAGTTGAGCCAGCCTTACCTATTTGTTGACCTTGATTAACTTCATCCCCAACACTCACAAGCCGCTTACTTAAATGCATATATATTGTAAACAGTCCACTTCCATGATTAATCATAATATAATTACCCGCAGAATATGAATATTCAGAAATTACAACTTCCCCACTTGCTGCAGCAATTACTTTATCTCCCGTGCTTGCTGATATATCAATTCCCTTATGGAAAGTAGATGCACCTTTTGTAGGTGAGCTTCTTCTTCCAAAACCAGAAGTAATATTATGTGAAGATGGAAGTGGCCATATAAAACCACCAACAAGTGTTCTTTTTACTCCACTTGCCCTTTCTCTCTTTCTGATTTCATCTTCTATTCTTGCAACATTTGCTTCTTGTTCCCTGATTGCTCTTTCCAATTTATCTATTTCGGCACTAGACATATTAATGAGTGAATTGGTATTTGCAAGTTCAGCATTTTTTTCATTAAGTGCTGTTTGAACTATAAACTTATTGGCCAGTGCTTCCTGGTTTAGCAATTCCAATTTTGTTTTCTGCTCGACTAATGCTGAAGACAATCTATCTATTTCTCGTCTTGTTTCTACAAGTTCTTCAAGTTTTCTTCTATCGTATGCAGATATTTGAGTTATATATTCGGCATGCGATAACACTTCTTCCCAACTCTGCGATCCAAAAATTAAATCAATGTATGAAATATTGGCATTTTCATACATGTATTGAATCCTTTTTTTCATGCTTGAATATTGATAAGCTTCATTTGTTGTTGCAATTCTTAAATTAACTAATGTAATTTGTATTTGCGATTCTTTTTCTATAATCTGTTGTTCTAGGTTATGTATCTTATCGTCTAGAACTTGAATTGTTTTATCAAGTTCTTCTATGTACTGCTTGGTAGATTTCTTTACCTTTTGTAAGTTTTTGAGCGTACCTTCTACTTGCCTCTTCTGTGATTCTATTTGTGCAATAAGTGCCTGTGCATTTTCTATTTCTTGTTGTTCCTCAATAGTTGCACTCGCATATGTCTTTATTGCAAATCCGTCATATATGTTAAAATTACATAATGATAATAAATTGAACAAAATTTGAACAATCAGTAAACAGGCTATTAATTTTGCTTTCGAATACTTATGCATTAAACTCTTAGGTGTCTCCATATTGTAATATATGAAACGACAAACGAAATAATTGAGCTAGATACCAGAGTAATTCTAGCAATTACTGGCACCAATAATTTCACATCTACTGGGGCAAACATGCCTAGAATTACATTATAGTCGGCAACTATATTTTGAGTTAAATAATTATATAGAAGCACAACTATTCCAAGTGAAAGAAGTGTCCCCATAAAACCTATAAGCAAACCTTCAAGGACAAATGGAGCCCTTATCATATAATTAGGGGCACCTATAAGTCGCATAATTTCGCACTCTTTGGATCTTGCATTAGCAGATACAGTAATTGTATTTGATATAAGTATAACGGCGACAATTACTAGTATTCCAATAAGTGCAAAGCTTACATAGCTTACTGCATTATCAATATCTCTTAATATCTTAATTGCATTAGATGAGTAGTTCACCTGTCTAACACCTTTTGTTGACTTAACAAGGGCGACAAAATCTGGCTGTAATTTTATATTTTTCAAAAATATTTCGTAAGAAGAGCTATTGGCAAGTGGATTGTCATCTTGAAATGCATCGGCAAGCTCAAGATGATCCCCAAAATATTGGAGTTTTGCATTTTCCCACGCATCAGTACTATTTGTGTAATTATATCTATCGACACTTGGATCATTAATGAAATTACTTGCAACTGCATTAATTTCTTGTTCGCTTAGCCCCTCGTCAAAAAACACCTGTATTCCTACTGTAGTTTCCATTTGAGCAACAAGTGAATGAACATTAGAAGCAATTATAAAGAAGAGAGAAAATAAAAAAGAACAACACATAACAGTGCATATTGATGCAAATGTAAACACTTTACGTGCGCCTAAGTTTTTTATTCCACTTGAAACTACGAAGAATAATGCACCTATCAAAATCTTTCTCCCCTAAGTAATTCTTTGAGTTCATAATCAAGACCTATAGTGTCAGAAATTACTTTTCCTTTATTAAGGCGTATAACTCTCTTATTCATTCTTGACACAAGGTGTAGGTCATGAGTAATGACAACCACAGTTGTCCCATTTTCATTTATAATAGATAACAAGTCCATTATCTCATTGGTGCTCTTCTCATCAAGATTTCCAGTTGGTTCATCAGCAAGAAGAATTTTAGGTTTATTAACTAGCGCTCTTGCTATGGCAACTTTTTGTTTTTCGCCGCCAGATAATTCTCTTGGGAACTTAAGACCTTTTTGAAATAAATTTACTGTATCTAAAATCTTATCAACATGTTTTTCAATGAGTTTTCTTGGAGTACCAATAACCATTTGGGCAAACGAAACATTATCGTAGACATTCCTATCATCAAGCAATTTAAAATCTTGAAATATTACACCAAGCATTCTCCTAAATTTTGGAATATACCTACCTTTAATATTTGCAAGGTTTAAATTTGCAACTTGAATACTTCCATTATCTGGCTCAAGTTCCTTAGTTAATAGTTTAAAAAGTGTTGTCTTTCCTGAGCCTGTTTGCCCTACAATAAAAACAAACTCGCCGTCTTCTATGTTAAAAGAGACATTGTGAATTGCCTTATATCTTTTGTCATAAATTTTTGTTACATTATTAAATGTTATCATTTATTCTACCAATCTTTGAAAACTCACACCCACAATAATCTTGTCTATAAAGTCCGAACTCTTTTGATAACTCGCAAGATTTTTTGTAACCTTCTTTCTTTTTAAAATCACTTGCAAGGAAATCTATATTATATTCACCATCTTTTTCTTTATAAATAGCGACTATAGAATTTCCAATTTCGTTAATCAACTTAGCATTTTTTAGTGGCGATATACTAAGTGTTGTACAGTAATAAATTTTACCCTCATGTTTATTTTCATGGGTCCATAAATATCTAATAAGTGTATCAAAAGTTCTTTTAAGTCTTAAATTAAAACATTTATTACAACGCCCAGCCCCTTCTTTTTCATTCTCAAGACCTTTTACCTCTGATAAAAATTCATCGTGGTTATAATCTTCTATTATTAAGTCTAAAATCCTTACACCAGCCTTTCCAACAAAATCTTCCATTTCTTTTGCTCTCTTATAGTATTCTTCCTTTGTATCAATATTTGGATTATAAAAGTAAATTATTATATCAAAATATTCTTCCAAATATTTAAGCACATAAGATGAGCAAGGTGCACAACAACAATGTAAAAATAGTAATGGTCTATTATTTTTATCAATACTTTTTAAAATTGTATCAAGCTGGCTTTGAAAATCCATTTTATCTATTAAAGTCCTTAATTTTTTTAGATCTAGTTGGAATTCTTAATTTTCTTAAAGCCTTTTGCTCAATCTGTCTTATTCTTTCTCTAGTTACATCAAATTTGCGCCCAACTTCTTCAAGCGTTCTTGGATTATTGTCCCCTATTCCAAAACGCATTTTAATAACTTCTCTTTCTCTTGGTTTTAATTCCATTAAAACTTCGTTTAGTTGCTCTTTTAACATTACATTTTCTATATGGCTTTCTGGAGAAATAGTATTTTCATCGGCAATAAAATCCCCAAGATTTGAATCGTCTTCCTCACCGATTGGAGTTTCAAGAGAAGTTGGGTCTTTTGCAAGTTGTAATAAATCCTCAACTTTTTCTGGAGTTGTTTTTAGAGCTTTAGCAAGGTCATTTATTGTTGGTTCATGCCCAAGTTCAATCGTAAGTTTTCTTTGAGTTTTATGAAGCTTGTTCATCTTTTCAACCATATGAACAGGAACCCTTATAACTCTTGCTTGATCTGCAAGTGCTCTTGTAACAGCCTGCCTTATCCACCATGTGGCAAATGTTGAAAGTTTAAATCCTCTATCTGGGTCAAATCTTTGTATACCTTTCATAAGACCCATATTACCTTCCTGGATTAAATCGTGTATGCTTAGCCCTCTACCCGTATATTTTTTTGCAATATTAATTACGAGACGTAAATTTTTTCTAATAAGCATTTCTCTTGCTTTTGCCGCTTGTTCAGGGTCATCACTTTCTTTTAGAACTGCAAGCGCATGTTCTCTCTCTGGTGTTAGGACTTCTCCTTCTTCTGCAATTTCTTGAATATATACTTTTAAATTATCTTCATTGCTTGTTCCTTCGTATGCAGTACCTTCTTTATCTTTTTCTTTTTCATCCTCTTCTTCATCAACATCTTCTTCGTCAAATTCGTCATCAATTTCGTCTTCATCAATACCAACAAGCATAGCTTTATTGAGCCCACTTTCGACGTGAACCCTCCTCTGTTCAAGCTCAAGTATGGCCATCTCTCTTTCATCTTCAGTAAGATTATCTTTGGCAAACATTTTGTCAAAAGCCTCTATACTAATAACGCCTTTCTTTGCAGATTCAACTAGCTTTCTGATTTTTGCTTCTATCTCTCGTTGCTTTTTTGGAAGGGCATTTATTTTTGCATTTGCAATAAAATTATCTATATCTACATCAGTTTTGGATTTTGATTTTGGGTATTTTACATCAACAACACTACTTTGTTGTTTAGTAAGTTTTTTCTTATCTATCTTTTCATTTTGCTTAAGCTTTTCAATCTTCTTAGAGTTTGATTTTAAACTTACCTTTTTTTTGGTTTCTTTAAGAAGGCCCTTCTTAGAAGGTTTTGCAATTTTTGCCTTTGGCGCAGCTTTAGGGGTTTTCTTATCCTCCATCTTCTTGGTTCTTGCAACAGTTTTGTTGCTTTCTTTCTTTAAATTTTTAACTAACTTTTTTGCCATTGTCATCCTCCATTACCACAAAACAATAACCGATATAATAAACAATACAAGGCATGCCACAAGTATTGATGTATATTTAATTATATTAATATTCTTTGAGCCCTTCACTGTTCCATAGTTTCTTGTTCTACTAATTAATGTTAAAACTATACTAGAAATTGAATTTACCATACACAATAAAAATGCTATTGGGAATAGAACAAGATATGAATCTCTATCAAGTAGTATCATTACGAACACAAGGATTATTGCTACATTAATTATGTAACTTATAACCTCTTTTCTATATTCATAATTTACTGTCTTTCTGCTCAATTAACCTTCCTATTTATATCTCATTAAATACATACATATAGATGCACATACAGCAACATTTAATGATTCTATCTTATCTGTCATATCAAGCCGCATAGACCCATCGCATTGAACTAAAACGTCTTCACTTATACCGTGGGCTTCGTTACCAAATACAATTCCTATCTTCCTATCATCTTCAAAATTAATTTCCTCAAAAGGTTTTGCCTTATCCTTACTTGGAGATGTTGCATAAATCTTTATACCGCTTCTTCTTAAAGCTCTTATGTCATCTACTAGGTCTTCACTTATATATATGTTCTGTCTAAATATTGAACCCATAGAACTTCTAACAACTTTAGGAGAATATATGTCAGCACACTTAGAGTCTACTATAACACCTGCTATGTCAAAGGCTAGAGATGATCTAAGTATTGTTCCTACATTTCCTGGGTCCGATACATTTTCCAACACTACCAAATGTATGTTTTTGCTATTACTACAAAGTCTTATAAACTCATCAAGTAAAACTTCCTTCATTGACACTAACACACATATTCCTTGAGATGATTTTGTGTCAACAATACTTTCAAAAACCGAAGACTTCACTTTATAAATTTTATTCTCATCAAGTTTCCTATCTGAAGCTTCATTAATTTTTTTCAAAACACTATCAAATTTATCTTCATCTATATAATAGCTATCAATCAATTCAGCATCTATTTCACACATAAGTGTAATACCTTCTGCCATATATAGTTTGCTTTCTTTTCTAGTCTTTGAATCGTCACGTATTTTACGCAAAAACTTAATCTTTTCATTCTGATTAGATGAAATATACTTATACATATTATTCATCCAATTCATCCAAAAATAACTTAGTATCAATTTCAGTTGGTATATCAATGTCATTTTTTGATAAATTTAGCAATCCGATGTCTATTCCATTAGGAGCCACAACTCTTTTGAACTGAGAAGCAAAAAATCTTTTATAAAAAGTTTTTAAAGTCTTCTTCACAAAGTCAGCATCATATTCATCATTAAAGGCTATTTTAGCCCTTTCAAAAACTTCTTTTGGGTCAAGACCTATATAGATAGCATAATAAATAAAGAAGTCATGAAGTTCATACGGTCCTAATATTTTTTCAGTATTTTGTTCTCCTTCATTTTTGCCATCACCTAAAAGTTCTGGTGACACAGGTGCTGAAACAACTTCGAATATAACATCTGAAAGCTCTTGCTTCATATTGCTATTATTTTCTTTACCCTCACACTTACATCCACAGCATCCATCTTCCTTATTATGTTCTCCCATGCATGAGCATTCTTTATTGCCATTATCATTGCCACATTCACAGCCCTTTTCTTCTGTATGATGATGCATGCATCCACAGCTACCTTCCACATGGTCATGATCGCAGCCGCAGTGATCTTCATCGCAAGAATACACATCGTTTAAATTCCCAACTAAATTTTCAGCATAAACATAAAGTATTTCTCTTTCAAGTGATTTTGGAACAGTTGAATTAATGTTAAACATAGAAAGCATATCACCGCCGAAAGTTCCAAAACCAAGCGCAATTTCTGAAAGATCGCTTGTCCCAACGACAAAAGAATTTGTATCATTAGCAATGTCCATAAGAATTTGAGTTCTTTCTCTTGCTTGAGCATTTTCAAAAGTTACATCCTTATCGTTTATATCATGAGAAATATCCTTTAAGTGAAGCTTTACAGATTCAGTTATGTCAATAACCCTTTTATCAACTCCAAGAATATCGCACATCTTTTCTGATCTCTCAAATGTAGCTTTAGTTGTTCCAAAAGAAGGCATGAGAATTATATGCATATTCTTTTTATCATAATTCATCAATTCAAATGATCTGTTACACACAAGTAGTGCAAGTGTAGAATCTATTCCACCGCTAAGCCCAAGGACAATTCCCTTATTGCCAAGTTTGGCCATGTTGCCTAGTTTATTACATAAACCTGCCACAAGTATATTAAATACAGATTCTATACCATATTCATAATCATCGCTATCTTTTGTTACTTCATATATAAATGGATTTTTAAATATTTCTATATCGTAACTAACAGAGCAAAAGTTTTCATCATGTATAATATATTTTGAATCTGCTTCTCTATAATCAACATATAGAGATTTATCATTTGTTCTTTTTGCACGAAGAGATAATACATCACATGTTGCAGATAAAATATTTTCGTCACAATCAAACGATAAATCTAATGGCTCAAAACCATCTTCATAAATATATGGAGTAGATGAGTATACATAATCACTTGATGCCTCACCTATTGGCGTCGATGCTATGATAATACTATGATATGTGTTGCTTATTGACTTAAGTTTTGTTTCAATTATATTAGGTTTTGCTGACATTGTATTAATCATAGGATTTAATATGATATCTGCATTATCAAAAAAATTGTCTCCATAAATGATGTCATCACCTATGCAAACTTTAAAACTAAAACAATCGGTCTTTATTAAGCAGCCATGTGTTGGCGTAATAAAATCGTTATCGGCAAAATCTTCTGAAAATAATAAAACCTCATTATCTCCTGAATCTGCGCAATCTAAACTTCTGGAACTTTCAAAATGATTTTCATCATAAATATCAAAAAAATTATTCTTTTGTTTTAGCTCTATATGGTAAATAACACCTTTATATAAAACCGCACATGCATTATAAATTTTGTTATCAATCAAAAGAGGAAGACCTACGGTGAATATAACATCATAGTTTTTAGTTTTTTCTCTTATTTCGTAAATAGCATGCATCGCTGTAGAGACAAAAGGTCTAGATTTAAACATGTCCTTGCAGCTACAACCCGTAAGGCATAATTCAGGAAACACAGCAATTTTAGCCCCTACGGAATCGGCCTTTGCGACATAATCTATTATCATTTTTTTGTTTGACTCTATATCACACACAAAAACATGAGGTGCTATAGATACAAACTTAACGAATCCTTTCATTAAATTGGCTCCTCTAAGCATTATTATATCACAAATTACGGCTTCTTACCCCCCCCCTAAAAGCTTATGAAAATAAATAGATTTTAATAAAATATTATATTAAGTTTCTTTTATTAGACCTACCTCATATGCATAAAGTAGATCTTTTAGATTTTCTATTTGGGATCTAAGTTCTTTTCCCTTATCAACCTCATTTACGAGTATTCTATTACTTTCTTCTTCAACAGCTGTTGTCTCAGGCGAATCACTAACTCCTTTTTCATAAGGCATATGCGTTGCAAGTGTCAAATGTAGTGAATCAGAAATAAGAGTATAACCTGCAATGCCAGTTTTCTTTCTATAACCTTTAGATATACCACCATCAATTACAAACAACCTTCCGCCAGCCCTTATTGGGGACTCGCCCTTTTTAACAGGAACATGACCATTAATTATATGGCCTTTATTTTCATCAAGATCAAATTCTTTTAGAATCATTTTGGCGATTTTTTCTTGTTTTGACAATTCATAATAAGAATTGGAAACTTCTTTGTATAAATCTTTGTTTTCTGATTTAATAAAATATATTTCAAAAGTTTTCATACAGTCCTTACCGAATACTGGTGACTTTGGACCACACCAAAGATACCACATTCTATCAAGGGCTCTTTTGTATCTACTCATGTCATATCTTGCATACCTAGCCTCATATATTCTATCTTGAAAATAATCCATTAATGCTTTGCCCGATAAAAATCTTGTATCGCCTTTTGGATTGTGAGCAAGAAATGTTCCATCATCATTTAAAGGTATACAGCCGTGATACATTAAATTTCCATTATATATTTTATATAAGCTACCACACGAATATACAAAATCAATATGCTTTTGTAATTTTTCAGAATTAAGGAAGCTATGTTTTAATGTATAGATTAATTTTTCTTCTTCTTCCGTAAGTCTATATGGGTCATTTCTATCAACAGTTGGAAAATTTGTATCTTCCATCTTATACTCTGTTCCATCATAAGTATATGTCCATTTATCAAAATCAACTCTATCAAAAACTAAACGATCTTCCATTTGGTATTCCGGATGATTCTTAATAAGATTTCCTTCTAGTTTCACCTGTAAAACATATAGCGCTTTTTGCATTTTAGCCGCAAGAAGCTTATCTACTTTATCATATTTATTTTCATCATAAATTTGCGGCATAAAAAGTTCACATGGGTCATCTCTATACACCTGTTCGGCAAACATAGAAAGAGGTCTTATATTTATGCCATACCCATCCTCAAGCAAGTCAAAATTATTGTATCTAACCGCTATTCTAAGACAGTTACAGATTAATGCTTCATTACCACATGCAGCGCCCATCCATTCAATATCATGATTTCCCCATTCAAAATCTATGTCATCAAACTTCATAAGCTCATCAATGACATAATCTGCTCTTGGTCCCCTATCAAACACATCTCCGATTATATGTAATGTTCCAATCGCAAGTTTTCTAATAAGGTCCACCACGATGATTATAAAAGATTCTGCTTCGCCAAGAGAAATTATTGTTTCAACAATTTCTTCATGATAACGTTTTCTCTTGTCATCACCTTCCACTTCATAAAGCAATTCTTCTAAGATATATGAATAGGCATCAGGCATCATTTTTCTAACCTTAGAGCGAGTGTATTTTGTATTAACAGATCGCGCAAGTGCAATAAGCCTATGAATTGTATTCTTATAGAATTGATTATCAACACCACTTTTTGATAATTCTTCTTCAGGATAATAAACTATACGAGCGAGAGCTTCTTGCTCGCTATCACTTAACTCAGTGCCAAACTTTAACTTAATCCTATTCTTTATCATTCCCGATGCAGAGTGCAAAAGATAAGTGAAACTCTCATATTCACCATGAATATCTGAAAAGAAATATTCCGTTTCTTTTGGTAGAGAAAGAATGGCTGAAAGATTTATTATTTCAGCCGCCGTAGATACCTTGTTTTTAAAACTTTTAGATAAAAGCTCTAAATACTTTAACTTATTATCATCTATGTTTCTCTTTTCCATAAATTACTATTTTTATAGTTTAGCATTTGATGACATATTTTTCAATGATTCTACTATTTTTCAATTGTTATCTGACCCCTTACAGCAGTACTAATAT
>JAEEGL012814411.1_pt1 | contig 16692 bp, 20 predicted proteins | sample 9134231 | NCBI WGS metagenome assembly JAEEGL01 (sample SAMN16246548, study PRJNA631951) | gut metagenome | biome: gut microbiome; feature: rumen; material: fiber-attached | host: Bos | place: Iran: Karaj | collected 2018-10 | reverse complement strand
TTCAAGACGGTTTGATGATAGATCTGTTAATCAATAGGTCAAGTTGTAAATATAACATATTTATTCAATTTTCTCTTTAATTTTTGCAGAAAAAATCTATAAAGAACACCTGATCAAGACCATAAGACGACATGGTTACGGTTATCCGGATGACGAATGCTTCTTCCTGAAAGTCATAGATGCGAGTAGGAAGAAGTACATCAGGAATCAGCGATCACATAAAATTAATGATTGAGCCAAAACAACTGTAACGGTGCACCGGCATCTGACTCCGAATTCGGAATTATACGCCAGAAAATGAACCATGGAAGAGAAGAAAGAACGCCAGAAAGAACCTGAGACTGCAGGAACTCATGTGAAGGTTTACCTGAGTCATGAAGATAAAGCTGTCATCAGGAGGAAGGCTGATTCATTTGGCATGACAATCAGCAATTATCTTAAGACGGTCGGATGCGGCTGTGAGCCTTTGGATAAACTTTCATTTAAGAAAGTTGATGAACTGCTTTGGGGGTCTCTTACATTTTGCATGCACTTACAGTACTCGCTCCTGTTCTGATTGATGTATCTGGACAGATACGGTATAGGTGTATCTAACAGCCATTGTTGAATGAGGTACAAAATATTTACAATTCGTCCGGTTCTTCCATTTCCGTCACAGAAAGGATATATGACTGTTCATCTGATCATGAGTCAGGTCGATTGGATTGTCCTGTTTCCTCAAAGTCAGGTTGTCTTGAAAAAGGTCTTTGTTCAGCGGGTATTTTTGATGTGTCTCAAGAAGACTCAAATAGACTCAGTGAAGTTGAATTCAAAGTTAAATAACCTTCATAAACCGGCTTTTTCACATAACTGCAGGATAGAGACAATGAAACACACCATACGCCGGCTGTGGATGGTGTCTGATCCGGCACATACAGGCTGCCGGATCGTGTCAGGAATACCGTAACGGTGCGATTGATGGAGACGTGTCTTATATCTGACTGCGCACTGGAATTTATGCGGCGCAGGAATCTACTTTAGATTTTTCATAAAGGTTTCAAGCTCCGCATCAGTAATATTTCTGCTGTGAATCTCAAATATCAGGCTTCCGTCAGGCTGCTGTAAAATCGAACCGTCTGTAATAACGGGAACACTGTACTGCGGTGACGTGCAGTCTCTGAATGTATACAGTCCGGCTGAATTCCCCGCTTTTTCGAGTGGTATGGTGTTCTGACAGAAATCCTGTATTTCCTCGGCAGGAACCCTGTCTCCCGGACTGCTTTTTCTGAGGATGACATAGCTGAACAGCTGTCGGGTTTCAGGATTGATAAACGTCCTGGCAATATCAGGCATTTCATGAAAATCCGGATATCTGAAAGTCGGGAGAATCACGTATCCTTGAGGAACGGAAAGAGAATCATGGTTTGCTGACGGAGCTTCAGCCGACGGATAGTCCTGAGCCGCAAGACTCAGCTGAAAGCTTTCGTCGTATTCCATTATTTCGGATATGAAGTTTTCCGGAAAATCAGGAGTATGAACTATAATCTGATAAAAACCTCCGGAAACGTATATGTCGCCGTTATAGCTAAGGTCATCGGATATTCTGCAGTTTTTAAAAGATGCGTGATCATCGATGAAATCATCGTCCTGAGGCGGAGGAGCAACCTCAATGCTGGTACATCCGAATACCTTCGGCACCAGCGTGGCGGCTATCTTATGGTGATTCGTGAGATTTTTCGGATAGTTGGCGAGATATAACATGGCTTTTATTCTGCCGTTATCGTCAAGAAACTGTTTGCCGTAGAAGGCTTCCGGATATGCGAAACTGTCTTTTACCGTGTACACGGCTGCCAGACCGGCTTTCTGATTTCCTTCGCTGAATCCCGCATAAACGTCCGTGGTAAGAGTCATGGCCGTCAGTGACAGAGCAATGCAGACCGTTTTCTCTGAAAAATTTCTGAATGAGTTCTTCATGCTGATCTCCGGATTAAACCATATTTCAACTTCGACTTACATGTTTATTATAGATCGGAATATCTGATTTAAACATTCATGCCGTACTGCCGGAACATGATTAATCGTGAATCAGATCCGGAACCGGAACATGCAGTTCTTTCCGGATTCGATACGGACAGCGCTTGAATCAGTCTGTATCCGGCCTGTCCCGGAACCGGAGCTGAGGTATGCCAGTCTGCGGAGATATAACCGCGAGGTGCTTCTATGCTGATATAGTGAGGATTGTCTGCAGGCATGTCCGGATAGAACTGCATCATTATCATCATGACCTGAAACTGATCCGGTGTGACGAGGAATGATTTTTCTTCTCCTGCCTCTCTGTATATGCGGCCGTCACAGGCATGAATATATTCAGAACCTATTACCAGACTGAAACAGGCGCATTCAAACGCATAACCGTTAAGACAGGAACGTCTGATCTTGTTCCCTTTACCACTGTATTAAGGATGCGTTTTCATCCATCTGCTGAATATCGTCAGACCTGATATGCAGTGGGGAATAATTATCAGAAGCAGGATGAATACCGCAATCATGACAATGACCGCCATACTGCAGCCGGTTTGACGATAAAGCGGATAATCCTCCCCATACAAGAAGTATTAATGCGATGTCCTTATAATTCTGTTTTTCAACTGCTTTTATGATTTCCGGAGTAATAAAAATCACGCATAAAAAATCGTTGCGACAGCTGTTGCCCTGACAGGTGAAGGCGAGCCTCTTCCGCTGCTGATTCATTCAGGAAAGCTCCGGTACAAAATTGAACATCTTCTCGAAATCAGACATATCTGACATAAAAGAAATGAAATTATTACTGATGGTGATATATTACTGAAATTATTCGAAACAACGTTTTTTATTCCTCGTATTTGACATAACTTATGGTTCTTTTGGTTTGGATTCTTGATTTTATCAGCAAATTATACATGCCGATTATTTTTGTGATAGTTGCCGCCGTGTTATTTTATAAGGTTTATTTCAGCTCGCATTCAACAGACAGAGAAGAAAAAGAAGAGGATAAAATCAAAAAGGGATACGGCCGTTCCGGTTCAGATCGGAGAAAGTCGTCCGAAACTTCAAGGGACATTGATACCAAGTCCGCCATCATGCGCATTCTCGGCTACATCGCCAGGGGAAATCCGGCGGTTACTCCCCGAGAGAACGCCAGTGCGGATAACGTCATAAACCGCCTTGATCCCCGTTACAACACCATACTTAAATATGCATACGGTACGGGGTGCAACTACGGTTATGATCCGCATGTTGACATAGACATAATACTCAGGGCATATTCCGGAGACCATGATGCCTACGTCAAGGTTGTCTCCTTCATGGTGTTCATGGCTCTTGCCGACAATAAGATAATTCCTGAAGAGGAGAAAAGAGTAAAGGAGATTGCCAATGCTCTTTTCGTAACCGTGGAGGAAGTTGATGCTCTCATCAGGGAAATGAAATCGTATACCTTCGAAGAGGCATCCAGAAAACCTGACGAGGAAAAAAGCAGGGAGTTTTACAGTCACAGTTTCCATGATTATTCCTATACATACACCGGCAGAAATCAGCGTGACGAATTCGGCGGCAGAAAAAGAAAGTCTGCCGAAAGCGAAGGAATTTATGAGGATGCGCTCCGCCTTCTCGGCGTGACTGAAAACTCAACGGCGGGAGAGGTGTCGCGCGCCTACAGAAGACTCATTAAAAAATATCACCCGGATCTGATTAAGGCCAAGGGGCTTCCGGAGGATATGGTTTCGGTATATGAGGAAAAGACCAAGGAAATCAACCAGGCGTACGATATTGTAAAAAAACGTCGCGTTTTCTGATGCTTTTCTTCAGAAAACGGAATATGAGCAGGGGCGGTATTCGCTTTCCGATATGCTTAATTCGTGAACAAACAGGCTTTTTTGCCTCACTATATAAAGTATAGTAGCCCCCTGAACATGATAATATATTGTTCCGGTCAGGGTGGAAAATGAACCGCGATTACCGCAGAATGTCATTTCGGACTGTTCGTATTGAGGTTTCAGATGAGATTATGCAGGTTCATTCCCGATTCCTGCTGTTTGAATGTTTAAAGGTATAGGCAGATATGAGTAGAGAAGACAATTCAGGCTGCTCCGGTTTCATGGGGTGTCTGACCATTATCCTTATCATAATCTTTATTAAGTATTTCTGGTGGATCCTGCTGATTTGGGGCGGATTCTGGATTATTTCGAAAATCTTCGGTTCCGACAGTAACACTGATGAAGGTTCATCACGGGGGTACGGCTATGGCGACAGCTATGAGGGAATGAACGCCAACGATCTGACCGTTACGCAGGCGATAATGAGGCTTGTCGGCTATGTCGCCAGAGGTAATGACGTAATCACCAGAAACGAAATCAATTATGCCGAACAGATAATTCAGCAGCTGGCACCGTCTCACAGAGAATACTGTATTCATGCATTCAATCAGGGTAAAAGCGAGACCTACGTGCCTTATGATGACGTCGAGATGCTGAAAAAGGTGTATCGCGGCAATACCAGAAATCTTCTTACGGTTCTTTCCCTTCTGGTATACATCTCCATGGCTGACGGAGTGATTAACCGAAAGGAAAAGGAACGTATCTATACCGTAGGTAAGGCTCTGGGGTTTACTACCTATGACATCGATGCCATGATACGTGAAATGTCTCCTCATGATTTCAGCGGTTCAGGCTATTCCGGCGGCTACGGCTACTCCGGAAGCAGCTACGGTTCTTCCGGCGACTACAGTTCCTCTGGACGAGGTTCCGGCTATGGTTCCGGTTCCGGTTCGTCCTATGGCGGTAAATCAGGTTACGGCGGTTCCGGAACAGGCGGGGATTATGCCGAAGCGATGGCTCTCCTTGACATTACCGAATCAACTCCGGCTGAGGAAATCACCAGAAAATACAAGAGACTTATTAGAAAGTATCATCCGGATCTGATTAAGGCCAAAGGCCTTCCTGAGAACATGCGTTCTGTATACGAACAGAAGACCAAGGAAATCAATGAGGCCTACGACATCGTTAAGAAACGTCGCGGTTTCTGATTGATACCTGATGTCTCCATGAGCCCGAAATCCGCCCGGACAACACGATGTCTTCGCAGGATTTTGGGCTCTGTCACTATTGTGGACGGCTGATATCAGAATTTTAAGCAAATTGTGGTAATATCATTTTAGTCTGAAAACAATGATAAGGATGGATAGGACCATGGATTTTAAAGAAGTTGTTGCCAAAAGAAGATCAATCAGGGAATTCAAGAAGGATACCATCGGCAAGGAAGTGATTGCCGACATCATCATGGAAGCCGGTCGTGCTCCTTCCTGGGTAAACGCTCAGGAATGGAAGGTTTTTGTGGCAACCGGTCATACTCTGGAAAACATCAGAAACGAATTCATCAAGCTCAGCTGTGAAGGCGTAAAGGGCTATGCCGATTTCGACACCACTCACAGAACCTCATGGTCCGATCAGGCTCAGAAGAACATGAGCAATTTCTACGGTTATGCTAATTCCCTTAACGTGGGTGCCCGCTGGGATGAGCTGGAAAACAGCTTCTTTGATGCTCCGGCAGTGCTGTTCCTCTGCCTGCCTAGAACCGCCAACAAGTGGGCTGTTCTTGACCTCGGCGGTTTTGAACAGACTCTCCTCCTTGCCGCCACCAACAGAGGTCTGGGTTCAATTCCTGCCTACAACATCGTCAAGTATCCTGACGTAATCAGAAAGCATATCGACATTTCCGACGAATATGATATCGCAGTGGGCGTGGCAATCGGTTATATTGCTGATACTCCAATCAACAAGATTCAGTCTTCACGCATGACTCTTGACCAGTTCGTGGTATTCAAGGGGTAATCCGATAAACGTGTCATAAGAAACCGGCTTGTCCTCAGGGCATGCCGGTTTTTTTTGGGGGAGTCGAAACTGGTTGAATCAAAAGTAAATGGCTGGCAGACAGAGTTTATCTGTGTATCATACGTCTGAAGGGGCATAAGGTATCTCTATTTGTTTTTATGTGGTAACTTAAATACTGGAATACTTTTGCCCCTTCTTCTTTATTGGGTATTTTAGACTATGCTCAAAAATCAGCTGCAGATGGCGATTTTATTGAGTTTGTGAATGAATTTTTATGCGGGATTAACCGGGAGAGAGGTGATTATGTCAAAATTCAGCTCAGGAGATGAGTTTTTCAAAAAAATATTTTTTGGGGAATAAAAATTCTGTTCTTTTGAAAAATGAATCCGGTGGTTTTATCCCCGACGGATTCATGCTGTTTAACAGGTCGGTTTTCTGAGACTTTATTTGTTATCATTACCATCCGTATCCAGAGTGTCGGTCACCAGCTCGGCGCTTCCATATGCCTTGACCGGCTTGTGTGAACCGTCAAATTCGGTGGTGTAGATGACCCGGAACGGTATTCTGCCTGCGGTAAGAGGAATGACCATTTCAAGCTTCTCCGCTCCTTCGTCAATCTGTCTGTGCCAGTCTCTGTAGAGATCCGCATATTCAGGAGGAATGATACCCAGTTCGATAGCGGGTTCAGGATAGTTTTTGATAAGCGGCGGCAGACCGAGATCCCTCATGCAGCGGAAGCACGGTCTCATTTCCTTTGTGGCAACCGTATATTCCCAGGCATAGATGTTCGCATGGTCGAATGTCGCCTTTAAAATCTTTTCCGACGTGAAGAGATTGTTGAACGTCATCTTTTCATTGGTGATGTTGCGGATCATGACGTAGAAAAGATACTTGCCGTCCATTCTGCCGATGAGCTGAATGGAGCTTCTGATGCAGAGTCTGGACTCACCGCAGCACTTTGAGGTGATGGTTCTCCAGGTTTCGCACTCCTCTTCCTTTTTGCTTTCAATGGCTCTTTTGAGAGTGCTTACGTAGGTCTCAACTTCTGTATGGTTTGAGAAGAAGGCATCAGGTTCATGCGTCAGAACATCGTGCTCCGAAAGATTCATGCCCAGTTCATAGAGGTATTTCTGATTGACGCGGAGAATTTCCGATTTTCCTCCCGGACAGTACAGGAAAATGGCGGCTCCGCCCACGTAATTGCTGAATATCAGAGTCTCAAGTGATTCCGGACTCCAGAATCGGCCCACGTCCAGAGTGTCGATGAATTTGTTGGCCTTCTGTATAGGCATATAATTCGATTCCACGGCAAGCTTATGGTACTCATCGGCCGGAAGAGGTTTTGAGTAGCAGTAGCCCTGAATGATTTCACAGCCGATGCTCAGCATGTAGTCAGCCTGTTCGAAGGTTTCAACGCCTTCGGCGATAACCGGAGTGTTCAGCCATTTGGCCATGTTGATGACGGAACTGATGATGATGCCGCCGCGTCCTCCGACGTGACCTCTGAGGAACTTGATGTCAAGCTTGAGAATGTCTACTTCCAGATCCTTGAGGGCATTAAGTGATGAATATCCGCATCCGAAATCGTCCATTTCCACCATGTACCCCAGTTCATGAAATCTGTTGATGATTTCCACGGCGTGCTCGGATCCTCCCATGACCGCTGAAGATTCAGTGATTTCCGCACGGAGATATTCGACAGGTACATCGTATGCCTTTCTGATTTCCTCCATTGAATCAATGTAATCAGGAAGCAGCAGATCCTCACGGGAGACATTGAACGAAAGAGGAATGGTAAATGAATCCTCATCAAGACATTTGCGCTGATATTCGCAGACTCTTTCAAATACATACAGATCAAGCTTCGGAATAAGTCCGGAATCCTCAAACACTGGAATGAAATCCACCGGAGACTGCATGCCGTATTCCGGATGAATCCAGCGCACCAGTGCCTCGCCTCCCACAAGCTGCTTCGAAGCGTGGTTGAACTGTGGCTGAATGTAGATTACAAACTGTTTTTCCGCAAGAGCGGTATCAAGACTGCTCAGTATTTCTTCTCTGGTCATTCTCATGGAGAGTACCCCGTAGCTGTTATCTCTGTGTTTAAGGCGGAACCGGATTAACTTGCGCCGACGCGAAAGCTTATGGCTGAAATGCCGTCGGTGAACCGGTACAGATGTTCCCTGATAAATAACATATCTTACCGGGGGATTCGCTGAATAAGATCAATATTTGATATAAGAAATATGTTAACAGTCTGTATATTTTCCGATTATGAGATGAAATACGGATATTGCACCGCGGCGGATTTTATTTAAATCCCGTCCCTGAATAGAGTGCCCCCCGGAGGTCTTCAGACTTTCGTATAAGGCTTTAAGTCCTGATATGACTTTTATCTTCGCGCATAATCCGTTGCCGTGAGGTTTGATACGACGGGATCTGAGAAATTATGACAGCAGGCACTGCATCGGCCGAAAACGGTTCATACACGGAGTATATGCTCATTGCGGGCATTGCCGTGCTTATTATATTCATCTTTATTCTGAATGCTGACGGGTACCGCCTTGCGGACCTCGCTCTCAACTATGAAAACGGCGGCATGCAGTCTTCTGAAGATGAATTTGATACACGGACAGCCCGCAGGACTCTGATAACGTTCCGCAGTGAAGCCAACGGCACCGCGCTCGACAAGCTTGCCGCAGGGCATCGTAAAAATCATGGTGATCGAGTCGGGACAGGGGGGATCTGCATCATTGCGATAAGTCCTGATTCACTCTCCGCTGATATGAGCATGGATACGGAGAAGGCGGAACCATGCACGGATCTGCAGGACGCAAATCCCCGGTATATATCAGTTCCTCAGCTTAAAGCCTCAGACAGAATCATTCTGTTTCAGCTGCTCCTTGAAAAGAGGCTCAGACACTGGCTGTATGTCTTTACGGTCATACCGGTACTAATCATTCACGGAATACTAGACGGCTGTATTCAGCGAAGAATAAACCTTCTCGGAGACATTCAGGTGACGCCGGTAAAAAACAGAATTTACGTCATGCTCCCCGCGGTAATTCCGGTTCTCTGCACAGTCGCTCTGGTCCGCGTGGGAGAGGATTCGGTACCGTGGCAGCTGTGGCCGGGACTTATCTCGGTGCTGTCATGGACTGTGGTAAGGGAATTTACCGTAAATCTTCCGCAGATAGGAGGAAGAATAGGCAGAAAATCCTCATGACCGCGTATCTCAATTACTTCGGATTCATGTTCATCCGTTAAACAGAAAGGCGTTTTATTTATGAAAAAAGTAATGATCCCGAAATTCGTGGATGATCCACCGTCAGTACTTCTCTGGTCCATCGATGAAATAGCCCCGCTTGCCCTGGGACTTGTAATGGGAATGATTATCGGCAGGGCGCTGATATTCACCGTCCTGGGACTTGTTGTGACACATCTGTACCGCAGACACGTGAATCAGAATCAGGACGGTTTTCTCTGTCACTGGCTCTACTGGCACGGATTCTGTTTCCGGGAGTCCCGCAGCGTTTCCAATCCCTTCATGCGCCGCTGGTACTGAAATCCTATTAACAAATCACCGCAGGATATCTGTAAGGAGAAACATCTTTCATGGATTTTATGAAGTTCATATCCTCGTACAGGGGAAATCAGCACACTGTTCGGATACTGGGAATATCCACGGTCTGTCTTGCAGTGTCGAACTGTCTTCTTGCGGTGTCTCTTTACGGTCATCGCGATGCCGTGGTGCTGGTGCCTCCGCATCTCGGTGCCGAGGTGAAGGTTGTCGCCGGCAGAAGCACCGAAAGCTATATCAGGGCATGGGGACTGTTTCTCGGTGAACTGGTGGGCAACATCAGTCCGAACAATCTGAGATTCGTGCAGGATTCACTGGATCCCATGATATCTCCGAAGGTATACCGTCAGATTACCGATATCCTGAACATGCAGGCGGAACAGATAATCGCCGACCATATCAGCATAACATTTGAACCGAAGACCGTTACCTACGAGGAGGAGACCGGCCTGGTGTTCGTGACCGGACAGACTCAGGTAAAAGGGCCTACGGGACCTGCGAAAAGCTTTATCAGAACCTATGAGTTCCTGATAGAAATGGAGGATTTCAGGCCCATGCTCAAGTGGATTGAAATGTATGAGGGAAATCCGCGGGATCTGAAGGAAAGGGAAAGAATCAGCAACCGCACTTTACGTGATAAGCGAAAAGATGACAGAGGACGCACGGAACAGCAGTAATTCAGCCGTTTAAAACATTGACGGACACACGGCATTTGAGGAAGGAAAAATATGTATTCAATATCAGGCGGCAGTCAGCGCATAACGGTATCAGGTCTGGCATTTCTGGGAATTTTCCTGAGTGCGCATGTCCAGGCATACGGAGGAACGGAGGAGAATGAAGGTGTCTATGAGTACCGGATTTCGGAGCACGACCTTAACTGCATCAGTTTTCCCTTTGAAAGTATCAGCATCAATACCGCAAGCGATGCCGAAATCGAGGTGAAAAACGGCAGCATATATGTAATGCCGGTTTCCGGGGAACCGGTAACCATCTTTGTGACTCCGGCAGATGTCAGCAACTGGAACGCCATGCTGAGACTTACTCCGGCGGATATCGCCCCGAGACGCATCAGAGTTCCGGTACCGGAAATTGCCGGAAGTGATCATTACAGGGAGCATGGGGAACCGAAGCGTAACCTGACCCCGGGCGGAGTCTACGGTAAGAGACGGGGCCCCATTGCGGAAAAACATCCGGGAACTACTGTTAATGCAGCCATAAGGAGTGATGATTATCAGCAGAATCTCGTGGACGGATTCAGAAGCGTCTGGACATATCTCGGATCGAAGGAGCAATACACGGCTCCATCCGGAATGGAAAGGGCGGATATAAGTTCTTTCAAGGACAACGCTCACAGAAATTTCTGCAGTCTTTCAGACGAGAAGATAGCAGACGGTTTTTATGCTGATGATTTTCTGTATCTGGTGATTCTTGCAGGAAATGACGGTAATCACCGGAGCGGCGGACAGGTTTCCTGCGGCAGTGACGTTCTGGCCTATGCCATGCTGAATACTCTCAGTTCATTCAGGGATACCGACAGGATAGTTCTGCTGGCTCTCCCCGGGGATTATCATCTGAAGGATTAAACGTCGGATTACGGATATAAAATGTCAGAAAAGATTTCACCGAAATACAGAAAGTGGCTCATGTGGGGGCTCGGCATCGGCGGAGTAATGCTGGTGGTGGCCCTTACCGGACCTCAGGATAAAAAGACTGATTCACGCGGCGGGCGCGAGGTTAAACACGTGCTTACGGACTTTGACACCAGAAAGGTGGGGGTCGACAGTCTTGCAGCCAATATAAAGCTGCTGTATGCCGAACACAACAGCCTAAGCAGGGAACTTGGCGGTATCAGGCATCAGCTTGAGCTTCTGCGCCGCAACTCGGGGCTAATCGGAGCTAACGGAGATTCATCCTCTGGGGCGGGAGATCTTGCCGAAGAGGTGAGAAACATGAGAGAGGAGCTTAAACTCATTAAAACCCTTCTGCCTAAGGAAATGCAGTCTTTAAAGAAACAGCTTAAGGAGGAGGGAAGGAATACCGAAGGTGCAGAATCCGGTGAATCGATATCCCGTAAGGAGTCAAAGGAACAGGTTCATGAAAAGCGGAATTCTCCTTCCGGAATATACGGCGGCTCCTCCTCATCTGATGATACTGAACGTTTTAAGAAAAACAGTTCTGGAAGAGAACGGGAATTCCGCCGGGAAAACAATGTCCTGCCGGGAACATCTTCTACGGAAAGGCATATAAGAAGCGTATCCGACGCCCGATTTGCCGAGCTTCGGAATCGGGGAACTCCGGATGAGAGAGGCTTAAGCAGACACCTAAAGGGTAACGGGGATCGCGGATACTACATTCCCGCGGGAAGTATATTAAGCGGAATTCTCCTTACGGGACTTGATGCTCCCACCAGGGAAAATGCCAGAACGGATCCTTTTCCGGTTCTTATAAACATCGACAGGGAGGCGATTCTGCCCAACAGCCGCTCATTTGATTTCAATGAATGCTTCGTTATTGCCGCAGGGTTCGGAGACATGAGTTCCGAAAGAGTTTATCTAAGAACCGAAACCCTTAACTGCGTGGCGGAATCAGGAAGGGTAATGGAAACTCCGTTAAACGGTTATGCCGCAGGTGAAGACGGCAAGGCCGGTATCAGGGGGCGTCTCGTTTCCAAGCAGGGGGTTCTCATAGCAAGATCCCTTACCGCAGGTTTTCTGGAAGGTCTCGCGGGGGCCTTTAACGTTACTCCGGTTCCCGTCATAAGCACCACGGGAGGTTCTGGCAGTGTGGATTATCAGAGCGTTTACAGCGGCAGGGCTCTTCAGGGGGCGGCCGTAAGCGGTTCATCCAAAGCTCTGGAGAGAGTGGCTTCCTTCTATCTGAAGCTTGCCGAGGAAATGTTTCCTGTGCTTGAGGTTGATGCGGCCCGCCGGGTGGATATTATTCTGACAAAAGGAATAAGTTTCGACTATGCCCTGAATGACTAGTTCAGAGTCTGAGTCAGTGTAACCATTCATCAGTGTTACGCCGGAAGTAAAAAGCTCCTGTCATATCTTTTTTGAAGACATTCTCTTATGCATAAATCAGATACCCGAACATTCATGCGGTTCCGTACCTTGTCCGTAAATCTGTCTCTCCTGCTCTTTATAGGCGGAACCGCAATTTCAGACGTCAGGGCCGCGGGAAATTCATTTCTCGAGGAATCCGAAAGGGGCTGGTTCTGGTACGAGGATCCGACCGAACCGTCGGATGAGGACTACTCCATGTCACCTGAAAACAGTGCGGACGGGGACATGAACCGTGAGGCATCATCAGGAGGAATATCACCACAGTCATCTGCCGTATCCCGGAATTCCGAAGACGTACCGGAACAGAAATCAGGGGCAGATGTCCTTTCTGCCATTATGAGAAAAAAAGGCTACGCAGAGCTTGGAGAAGACAATATCGATGATGTCATTTCCGCTCTGCCGAGATCCGCTGACGGATATATAGGCTCGTCATCTCTTGGCGTCATTCTTCCGAAAACTCTTGAGATAGCCGTTGACCATCCGACATCAGTAAATGTCGAACGGTATTTTCAGATTCAGCGGATGACCATGAACAAGAGCGAGAACTTCGCTGCCGCTGCGCGGAGTATTGTCATAGAGAGCCCTGAACTTGACGAAATAGGCTCAGTCGTAAAATCACTGAAACAGAGGGAGACGGAAGAACGCATGCAAAAGGAGAGCATGGATGAGACACTTCATGAACTGTCCGGAACCCTTACGCTTGTATACGTCTACAACGGCTCCTGTCCATTCTGCCGGCAGGGCGTGACTGAAATTAATTCTCTTGCGGATTCCGGATTCACCGTTGTGGGCATAAGTCTTGACGGAATCATTCTTGAGGATCTTCATGCCGTGAGAAACATTCATGCTACCCGCATCGCCTCACTTTACGGCATAAAGTCGGTTCCGGTTCTTCTGGGGTTTTACCGGAATGATGAGGCAAAGGATCCGGTGGTGATTATGTCAAACGGTCTTCTCAGTCTAAGTGAGATAAGAAAACGTATGGTTTCTCTGAAAAAATAATCATGGATGCATCCGTTTTCGAATTATGGCGGTCATTACATTATCGGCGGATGTCTTTAGAAAATCATTTAGTACGTTTTTTACCAAAATCTGTATTATCTGAGGCTTCAGGCATGATAGTGAAAAATCATGTCATCTTAATTGACTGTTAGAAATTAAAAAAGCCACCTGTTATCCTTTAATGTATTAGTGAATTACTTAAAAGGGTGCTGACAGATGGCTTCAGCTGATACATTATGCAAGAAATTGCTCGGTGTCAGGTCCGCAGTTGTAACCGGACACGATTTTTATCAGGATTCAGACGGACTTAACCATCTTCGGATTCATGCTCGACCAAGTAAAAGGCATGAGAATGATTGTCCATTCTGCCATTTTGCAGTTGAGATTTTTACCAAGAGACAGTGAATGAAATACCTGACTATGGTATGAGTTTATAACCGCCAACTCCCTTGTCTGAGCGCGCCGCTGACATCTCAGTGGTTGAACAGGAGCAAAGAAATCCGGCTCTGAGCCGGATTTTATGTGCTTATTTCGTTAATACGGTTATCTGACTGCAGAGGTATTCTCCGTTGCACTGACTGCGGTGTTTTCAGCAGGGCTGTTTTCGTTTGAACTGCCGGGAACGATTCCGGTTCCTGCAGGAGGCAGATCGTCCAGAATGTCATCCTTGCGGTATTCCTTTGAGTAAGGTCCGTTAAGAAGCGGATTTCTCTGTACGTTCTCGTCAGTACTGAACAGTGTGTAGCTGTTGCTCTTGGCGATTTCAAAACCCTGAGAAGTGGCCTCATTTACGATTTTCTTTACGAGTCCTGCAACCAGATCCCCGAGAATATTGCCGGTTCCGCCTGACTTGTTGTTGGTTGTGGCGGTACCTTCCCACAGAACACGACCGTTTGAGGTATCCCTGAGTACAGCGTTAACAGATACCTGAGTGTAGCTGTCCAGCACCGTGTAATGGGTCTGATAGTCATTTACCGTAAGATACATGACCGCATCAGCCCCGAAAACCTCTTTAAGCCTTCTGACCGGAACGTTTCTGATTTCTTCAGCTTCGGTAAGCCCGTTGTATCTGAAGGTGTCGTTTACCATGGTTACGGGAAACACATAATATCCGGCTTCAGCCAGCGGCAGTACAGCCGAGGCCAGCACGGCGGGAGCGGCGTTGATGTCGGTTGACACCGAAGTAGGCATCAGAACGACAATCGAATGCGGATTGCTTTCCATAAAGGCGCTGTAATCCATGTTAGGCTGCTGTGCCGCACAGCCGAATAATCCGGTACACAGTATGGTTCCTGCAATAAGAGATGCTAATTTCACTGTCTGTACTCCTTAATCTGCTGGGAATCATCAGTCTGGACGGCTGTTTTCTTTTCCGCACCCTTACTTCCAGCTTTCTTTATCTGTCTGGCATGAGTCAGCAGAAAATCGATATAGTGGGCGGAGTCCGGGTAGGCGGATTTTTCCATTTCCAGATATTTAAGTGCTTCACCTTCATTGCCTGACTTTGACATCAGCATGGCATAATGGGCATAAGCTCCGGGAGCAACCTTTTTACCGCTTTCCTCCGCTTTTGCAAAGTAATCGGTCATAAGTTTCTGCTGTTCCAGAAAATCCGGTTCATCCCTCAGATAATAGTACATGGACACGGTGTATGAATCATCGTGACAGTACTGGTTATCCTGATTTACGCATCCTGAAAGAAGCATTCCGGTAAGCAGAAGTGAACCCGTGAATTTTAATTTAAATTCCATAAGGTTCTCCTTATTCAGGTATCCATAAGCCGTCATCGATGGCTCTGGTGAGATTGTTTACGGCTTCGCGAATGGCCAGACTGAGTACTTTGCCGTTGAGAGTGGAATCATAGCCCGCGGTACTGCCGAAACCGAGCACGTCCCGGTTGGAGAGGGCGTATTCGCCGGCACCGGTTGATGAATAAACAACGGCTGAGGTCTGTACGTCAACAACATTGAGATTCACGTTTGCATAGGCCACCTGGGTCTTGCCGTGACCGATGATGCCCCAGAGTTCCTGATCGCCTACGGTTTTTCTGCCAAATTCCACAATATCACCGGTAATGATGTAACGGGCACCGAGAATCTTCTGATTCTTCTTCGCAAGTCCGGATTCACGGGCCAGAGCGTTCATATTGCTGCGGTCTAAAACCTGATAGCAGCCGGCCTGCTGGAGAGAGGTTACAAGTATTGTTTCAGACTGGGAACCGAGTCTGTCCACACCGTCTGAAAAAATACCGTTCTGATAGCTTGAGTGATTGGCAAACTGACCGATGGCAACGCTTACCTTCTTACCTGAAACAGAACGGGTAATGGAGACTTCTGCCTTTTCAGTCTGAATTGCATTGTGGGTTTCGGTGACACATCCGGTAAGGGATAATGCTACTGCTGCAACAGCAGATAATAAAAACTTCTTTTCCATTGCGGAATCCTCTTTCATAATTGAACTGATGTGATAACTTGTCACGGTTCAGATAAGATTCATACTTCAGGAATTAAATTCCACGGCAGACTTAAAACGTCCGCTTATTAATTCATAATATACACGCTGTATTGAGTTATAAGAGCCAATTAGTCCGGCCCAGTGCCGTAAAAACAGAGAGTGATCACGAAACAGACTCCTTTAATCCGAATCGCTCTCCGGCCCTGTTGTATATGTTCTGAAGGTGTTTTCTAATTAATGAATCATGTCCGTGATACTTTAAACGAAAAGCGCATGACGTAAGGTCATGCGTTTTTCCTGATAATCCCAAAATAATTACATCACGGTGCTCTGAACGGCTGCGGGGAGGAGTTGTATTCCTCCGTCAGACAGTGTTGCACTCAGAACACTTTCGATGACCGTCGGAGTATTGTAAAGTCCTATTCCTCCGCCGATACCCACGGCAAATGCACTGATGCTCTGTCTGGCAACGCCGGCTACGATTCCCACCAGAATCATGCTGCCGCATACAACTCTGCCGAGAGTGCCCTGTATCCATTCCTTCAGCGTGTCCCATACGTCCGCAAATTCCTCGCCGCCGGTTCCCGCCACTGCTTCATCAAAACTCAGTACCGCGGCTGAAATTACGGTTAGAAATATGAATGTAAGCGTACCTGCAATCCGTGTTATTTACGCGATTGCAGAACTGCATTATCATTACCCCGTCAGCGAATTTGAGCGGAGATGAATTTGATGGGTGATAATT
>JAEEGL012244651.1_pt1 | contig 16692 bp, 10 predicted proteins | sample 9134231 | NCBI WGS metagenome assembly JAEEGL01 (sample SAMN16246548, study PRJNA631951) | gut metagenome | biome: gut microbiome; feature: rumen; material: fiber-attached | host: Bos | place: Iran: Karaj | collected 2018-10 | reverse complement strand
TTGTAAAACCACTCCTCGTCCCATTGGGACCTCAGGGCGATATCACCCATGGTAAACATATGATGGTTGTACAGGCGTCTCGCTTTGCCGCGTCCTATCTGCCAGAAATCCGTGAGAGGGCGGTGATCCCAGAGAAGATATCTGTACGATTCTTCGTTAAGCTCTGCGATACGTACTCCGTCTTTGTCAGCTTTTGACTTTTTTGCCACGATATCCATGGCTACTTTTGCGAGATACAGATTGGTACCTATACCGACAGTGGCAGTGATACCCGTGGTATGGAGCACATCCCTTATCATGGTCATAGCCATGACGTGTGCGGGGTGCTCACCGGTGCGTGAGGCTTCTTCAGTATAAAAATGAAGATAGTGGGTGCAGTCTATGAAACATTCATCGATACTGTATACATGTATATCTTCCTCAGCAGCATACTTCAAATACACGGAATATATCAGGGCGGAGATACGCTCGTATTCGGCCATACGCGGGGTGGCGGTGATGTACTCGATATGTGTATGGTTCGCTGCCTCGTATTTTTTTATGGCCTGCTTCGCTTCAAAAAGCCTGGGCCTTGCGGGAACACCTATGCCTTTTAGAGCAGGGGAGACTGCCAGGCATATCGTATGATCCGAGCGGGATGCATCTGCCACCAGAAGATATGCTTTTAGCGGATCGAGCCTGCGGGCGACACACTCCACTGAAGCATAAAAACTCTTCATATCTATGGCTATATAAAAGCTGTCTCTGTCATTCACAAAAATCACCTACCAAATCTATGTTTGACACGTTGCTGCAAAACAAGAACTTATGTTCTTTTGCGAAGACAGTATATCACGATGCAAGAGAAAATGCAACCCCTAATTTTTGTGATAACATTGTTGAATCAAAAAAGCCGGTATAAGGTCGTTGGCATTGGTTTTATACAGGTCGGATTATTGCATGGTTTTAGCATTTTATGTATATATTATTATTAGTGGAGATATACTATACTGATTAATGAAAGGGGTGACGTTATGATTAAAGCCGGAATCATAGGTTGTGGCGGAATATCGAGGGTTCATGCTTGGGTTTTGAAAAATATGGAAGATGTAACTGTTACAGCATTATGCGATATCGATATCGGGAAAGCACGTGCTCTGGCGGAAGAGTATTATGATCCGGATACATTAACGCTATGCAGTGATTACAGGGAGCTGTTTGACATGGATATCGATGTTGTACATATATGTACGCCGCATTTTCTTCATGCTCCGATGGCGGTGGGATTACTGGATCATAAAAAAGCGGTATTCATGGAAAAGCCCTGTGCGGTTTCAGAAGAACAGTTTGAAGAACTGAAAAAAGCAGATGCAGCGAATTCCGGGAAGCTTGGATTTTGTTTCCAAAACCGATATAACGAAGCAGTGATAAAGATGGAAGAATTGATCGCTGAAGACAGGATAGGGCAGGTTACCGGTGGCAGGGCGTTCGTAACATGGAGAAGAGAAAAGGACTACTATGATTCGAGTGACTGGAAGGGTACAAAGGAAAAGGAAGGTGGAGGAGTTCTGATAAATCAGTCAATACATACGCTTGACCTGCTTCTGAGGTTCCTCGGGGAACCGGAGACAGTAAAGGCTACTGCAGCCAATCACCATCTCGATATAGAGGTGGAGGATACGGTGGAAGCGTGGCTCGAGTTTAAGGACGGAAAGAGGGCGTGCTTCTATGCGTCAAACTGTTATTCGGGAGACGCTCCTGTACTTTTAGAAATTCAGGGAACAAAGGGGAGATTGATGATGAATGGATCCGACCTCATGCTTTTTCCTGATGACGGGAATGCGATCTCTTTTAACGGTGCGGGAGAAGGGTATATAGGTAAATCGTACTGGGGGAACGGACACAGGGATTGTATCAGAGATTTTTACAGGAGCCTTAAAGAAGGAAAAAGATTCAAAAATGATATTGACAGCGTAAAAAATGTTTTTAATGTAACCATGGAAATATATAAACAAACAGAAATCGGAGGGTAATATGAACGAAGTAAGACTTGGGATTATCGGTATCGGAGGTATGGGAAGCGGACATGCTGCAAATGTAGCTAAGGGCCTGGTTCCGCAGATGAGGCTCACTGCAGTGGCGGATATTAATCCGGACAGACTCGCCTGGGCAAAGGAAAGTCTGCCTGCAGATGTAAAGCGTTTTTCGGACGGAAGGGAAATGATAGAATCGGGTGAATGTGACGCTGTGCTTATAGCCACACCGCATTATTTCCATCCCGAATTTGTGATATACGCCTTGACACACGGTCTCCATGCTATCAGTGAAAAGCCTGCGGGTGTGTATACAAAACAGGTACGTGAGATGAACGAAGTGGCAGAAAAGAGTGATAAGGTATTTGCCATCATGTTCAACCAGCGTACAAACTGCGTATACAGGAAGCTTCATGAAATGATAGAGAGCGGGGAACTGGGCGAACTAAAGAGAGTGAACTGGATCATCACTGACTGGTACAGGACTCAGAGTTATTATGATGCTGCCGGCTGGAAAGCTACATGGGACGGTGAAGGCGGCGGGGTCCTGCTAAATCAGTGTCCTCATCAGTTGGATCTTCTTCAGTGGCTCTGCGGACTGCCCGTAAAGGTGAGAGCATTCTGCCACGAAGCAAAATGGCATGATATCGAGGTGGAGGATGATGTCACGGCATATATGGAATTTGCTAACGGTGCCACAGGAGTGTTTGTGACCACCACAGGCGATGCACCCGGTACAAACCGTCTGGAACTTACATTTGAGATGGGAAAAATTGTATGCGAGCATGACAAGCTGATATTTGACCGCTTGAGCGTGAACGAGAGGGAGTTTTGCAAAACGGCGGAAAACGGATTTGCAAAGCCGGACATGGAACGCATCGAAGTGGAAACCGATGGTAAAAACGAGCAGCATATGGGAGTTCTTAGGGCATTTACCGACAGAATATTATACGGCGGGAAACTTATAGCTGAAGGAAAAGAGGGCATCAATGGACTCACACTTTCCAATGCGATGTTCCTGTCATCGTGGCTCGGGAAGGAAGTATCGATTCCTTTTGATGAGGATCTGTTTTTAGAGGAACTTACAAAACGCAGGAAGCAGTCAAAAAAGAAGGAGGGCAGCGGCAAAGTATTTGATACGGAGGGAACATACTGATGAAAGAAAAATATGATAAGATAACAGGATTTGCTGATGAGATAGACGGTAGTCTGACGGTACAGATAGACAGCTTAAGGAAGCTGGGCATGAAATATGTAGAGATGCGCGGTGTGGACGGAAATAATCTGATATATCATGACGATGCGAAAGTAAAGGAAATAAAGAGCAGACTGGATGATGCGGGTATATCGCTTTCGGCTCTCGGTTCACCTCTCGGGAAAATAGGGATTACCGATCCGTTTGAAAAGCATTTCGAGGAGTTTAAGCGTGCGGTGGAAGTGGCACATATGATGGATACACGGAATATCAGAATGTTCAGCTTCTATATTCCGGGAGATGACAAAGCTTCGAGAGAAATGTATAAGGAGCAGGTATTAGAGCGTCTGGGCAAGTTCGTGGATTATGCGAAGGCAAACGATGTGCTTCTTCTTCACGAAAATGAGAAAGGTATATACGGTGAGAAGGCTCATGAATGCAGGGAGTTGATGGAAGAATTGGGATGTGACAGTTTTAAGGCAATATTTGACTTTGCAAATTTCGTTCAGGCCGGGCAGGATACGCTGGAAGCTTTTGAACTCTTAAAAGACTCCATTGTATATGTGCATGTAAAGGATGCACTGTGGGAAACCGGTAAGGTCGTACCTGCCGGCTACGGCGATGGAAATGTGAAGATAATACTGGATCACCTTTTTGCAGACGGATTTAACGGATTCCTTTCCCTGGAACCGCATCTGTTTGAATTTAAGGGCCTGGCTGAACTTGAAAAGGGCGGCAATAAAACCGAGATAGAAAACGCCCGAAACCTCACCGGATTCGAAGCCTTTTCACTGGCGCACGAATCACTGATGAAGATACTCTGATATGGGTAGTAATTATAGGATACTATTTATTGGTAATTTCATATTTGAATATTAGAAAAATACAAAACAAATGGGTGCACTTGGACTGTTAATTGAGTCCAAGTGCATCTGTCGTTACGGGCTCATCCATGTCCGCTAGGTCGCTTTCGAGTCCTGCGCACAGGACGGTTAAGAGGTCCTCTACATTACGGATAAACTCGTCTTTACTGAACCAGACGGATTCACTGTAATCTCTAAAATCCTTTTCAGATATTTTGGTTGTAAAGCCGTTTTTAAAGTACATATTTATAGTGCCGATATTTTTTCCTGTATTTTTATCTTCATATGCGTTTAGTTCGTAGCTGTCTGTTTTGATATTGTATTTCAGCCATACATGCAGATGCAGATCTTTATTATATATGCCTAATTCGAGCGGACGGTCTGAATTTTCGGAAGTGTTATATCTGGAGTTCAGATAGATCATGGAGTTCTCAATGGTTCTCTGTGTATCGCTGCCATCATCTATGGTGAATGGTCCGAATGAATGCTTCATGGAGTAGTACTCACCGTTTTCGTTTTCGAAATGGTTTCCGTATTTGCTGATATACATCATTAATTGTGTTTTTGCATCATTTTCGTCATATACCGTTTCAGGGATGGTCTCTGTAGGTTCCGGTGTATCTGTGGGAGCCTCAGTCAGGTTTTCAACAGAGGTTGGTGCCTCAGTAGTGGTTGGATTCTCGGTAGGAGGCACTGTAGAAGTAGGCTCTTCTGTAGTCATGGGAGGCTCGGTGGCTGTAGGTGCTTCAGTCGGGACATCGGTAGTGGTTGGTGTGTCAGTCGGAGTCTCGGTAGTAGAAGGAGTTCCTGTCGAGTCTTCTGCAGAAGTAGGTGTCTCAGTTGAACCATCGGTAGAAGATGCGGTCGGGTCTTCAGTGATTAACGGAGAGTCCGTAGAGGTAGGATTCTCGGTAGGAATTTCAGCAGTGGTTTCTGCAGTTTTCGAAGGTGATTCTGTGTTGTTTATATTTTTTCCTGAATTGAGTATAACAATAAGCACTGCCGCAATGATACCGACGGCGGCAACAGACAGACCGATAATGAGAGGTTTACGGTTTTTGCCGGAAGCCTCATCTTTGTCAGGAGTTATTTCTATGTTTATGCAGTCTATATGGGTATTGTTGGTGATGTTATTGATGTTTTTGTTGACTTTTTCAGCTATGATGTTGTAGAGCTCTTCAAATTTGTAATCCTTTTTTGCATAGTTAGCTGCTATAAAATGCGACCCGGTGAGATAGTATTCGAATGAGCCTTTTAAGGGAGTGTCATCGGTTTTATAGGGTACAACAAATACTCCGGGTCTGTTCTCGGCGAGACTTACCTCGCGTGCGACCTGACCGGATTCAGCACTGTTTGCGGTATATATTATCAAAAATACTTTTGAGGCGGTGATAGCTGTATTTATGGCGGCAGCCCACTCGGTGCCGGGTACGATATCCCTGGGGGCTGTCCAGCAGCTTAGACCTCTGCCTTCCAGATATTTTACTACTTTATCCGCTATTTCTTTGTCTTTTGAACTATGGCTTATAAAAACGTCTGACATCATCGGCCTCCCTGAGACTGCATTTTTGTTGGTTAACATTCTATCATTATAATGTATTTTAGTCAATCTGCATTTATTTTCATCGGAAAATAGCAGTATGTAAAACTTTTTAAAATGGCTCTTTTAGCATTATATTTTGCGGATAATCTACTTTATCCCCGTGTATTTTTCTGCTATAATCCTTTTGTTTATTTTGTTTCATTTACATTGACAGTAAAGCTGTTAACTAGTATAATCATAGCAGAACGTTTGCGGGAAGGGAGTCTGATACGTTTGAAAAAGAAAGATAAAAAAGAATACTACCGTTTGATAAAAGAAAAGCATATAGTTCCGTCGATACTGGGACTTATCATTGTATACTGCTGTATACTTATAGTGGCTATTGTGGTTTTTCAGGGAATAAAGGGCTATCTGGTCGACTCGAAACTGGAGACGGAATACAGAACAGTAAAATATATGGCGAGCCTGTACGAGACAGCAGAGGACAAGGAAATAGCCAAAGAGATGCTGGAGAAAGAGGGCAGGGATTATCTCGTAACGGACAGTGAAAAGAATGTGCTGTATAACAAGGGTGAGATGACATGTACCTTTAAGGGCGGCATAGCTCAAACAACGGGTTTACCCGATGAGATACAGGTTTATTACGAAAAGGGTAACGATACATTGGAACTTGATGGGACAACCCTGGATATAGTAGTCGGAGAGGCATATGATCTCGTAACTGATAAAGGTATTTTTGCAGGTTTTTATGACAGTACCGACAAAGAGGATATGGTGATCCCCCTTAAGTTCTGGATATCGGTTGATTTTCAGGATGGAAGCGGAAGCTTTGTGGGAAAGGCTGCATATGAACTGAAGACCAGGGATATGGCGATAATCTTTGTATCGCTTATAGTTCTGGGAGTTATAGCTGCTATTCTGTTCATAGCACTTATCGGAAAGATTATCAGAAAAGTTCACAGACAGAGAAAACTGATGAAGGCATTCTTTACCGATCCCGTGACCGAAGGTCATAACTGGTCATGGTTTACGATAAAGGGTGACGAGATATTCCACAAAAGAAAGAATGACAAGCTGAACTATGCTATAATTAATATTTCACTTGTAAAGTTCAATACTTACTGTGTATGCCATTCGGTGGAGGATGGCGAGAGAGTACTTCAAAACATAAATAATCTGATCTCGAGGTCTATCAATAGAAAATTTGAAGCATGTGCACATCACGGAACTTCATCGTTCGCAGTACTGCTTCAGTATACTGACGATGAGCTGTTAAGGAAGAAGGTTAAATTCATCCTGAAGCATATCAGAGATGTTGAGCCTTCACATAAGTTTGCATTCCATGTGGGTATCGCACTGATACCTGCTATCAAGAATCCTTACGGTACATATATGAAGAGACTGTTCGTGGATATTGAGAAGGTTTATACAAATGCCTGCGCTGCAACAGCTACACTGGAAGGAAACGATGATACCGCTATTGCATATTTTGATGATAAACTGGTAGAAGAACAGAAGTGGATAGATATCGTTAATGAGAAGCAGCAGTCAGCACTCGATAACGAAGAGTTTATGGTATATTATCAGCCTAAATACAATCCTTCGACAGATGAGCTGAGAGGTGCCGAGGCACTTATCAGATGGCAGTCTCCTGAGCATGGATTTGTATCACCCGGTAAGTTTATACCTATTTTTGAAAAGAATGGATTTATCACCGAGATAGACCACTATATGCTGACTCATGTAGCCAGGGATCAGAAGAGATGGCTGGATATGGGATATAAGTGCGTGCCCATATCGGTAAACGTATCGAGAGCACATTTCATAGAAAGCGACCTGGCTGAGCAGATCAGGGATACCGTGGACAGGGAAGGAGCACCCAGAGAGCTTATAGAGATAGAGCTGACAGAGAGTGCGTTCTTTGATGATAAAAAGGCTCTTATCTCTACTATAGAAAAATTAAAGGGTTATGGTTTCTCTGTATCGATGGATGACTTCGGTGCAGGATATTCATCACTTAATTCGCTGAAAGATATGCCTCTGGATGTTCTGAAACTTGATGCTGATTTCTTCAGAGGAGAGACTGAAGGCGGCCGTGGCGAGATAGTGGTATCAGAAGCTATAAAACTCGCAAAGGCACTCAATATGCGTACCGTAGCCGAAGGTGTGGAAGTACGTGACCAGGTAGATTTCCTGGCAAGGCAGGGCTGCGATATGATCCAGGGTTACTACTATGCTAAGCCCATGCCCGGTAGTGATTATGAGCAGAGGATGGCACAGGGTGTAAATCATGTTCAGGAAGCCGGAACTGTAAATGAAACGGAAGCATCGGCTAATGTAGCTTTGTTGACTAACAATAATGTGATTGAGCAGGCACCGGTACAGGAATCGACAGAGACTGTACAGGGAGAAATTCAAGGTACACCGGAGGATGTTAGGGAACAGGTGACAGTAGAAGTTGAATCTACACCGGAGAAGGAATCGACCGTGATTGAGCCTGAAATAACAGTGAATGTACCAGAAGAAGTAAATGAAGAGATAGACGCTGCTCAGACGCAGGTTGTTGAAGAGGTTTCACCTATAGCAGAGCAAATAGCAATAGAGAATATTCAGGAACAGGAAATAGCGAAACTTTCACAGGCACAGGAGCAGGTGGTGGCGGAAGAACTTGGATTGATACAGGATCCGGTGACGGGAGAAGATAAGGCGATATGATGTATAAAATTACTTACGGATGTGGTATATTTGTATTCATCTGAAAAACAAGATAATCTATTTAAGTCAATATAATTTATGCTATAATGACGCCAAAATCACAAGAAAAGGAAGGATTATCTATGGAATACAAAGAGATGAAATTCACAGGTGAACGTGCACTTTTCGGAAGTCATGATCTGGTGATGGAAGACTGCGTATTTGAGGGTGGTGAGTCACCGCTTAAAGAGAGCAGCAATCTGGAACTTAACGGTGTACTGTTCAGATGGAAATATCCGTTGTGGTACTGTAAGGACGTAAATGCTGTGGAGTGTACATGGTTTGATACGGCCAGAGCCGGAGTGTGGTATACGGATAATATAAGTATAAAGGATACCATGATCCAGGCTCCGAAAAATTTTAGAAGATGCAACGGGATCACTTTAGAGAATGTAGTGATGTCAAATGCTCTGGAGACTTTGTGGAGCTGTAATACCGTGTGGATGAAAAACGTGATGGCAAAAGGGGACTATTTTGCCATGAATTCGCGGAATATGGAAGTGGACGGGCTCAAGCTTGACGGAAATTATTCGTTTGACGGAGTTGAAAAAGTGGTCATCAGAAACTCAAGGCTGCTCACCAAAGATGCATTCTGGAACAGTTCGGATGTTACGGTGTATGATTCTTTTATCTCGGGTGAATATCTGGGGTGGAATTCGAAGAATCTGACTCTGATCAACTGTACGATAGAGAGTCTTCAGGGAATGTGCTATATCGACAATCTCATAATGAAGAACTGCAAGCTGGTAAATACGACACTTGCATTTGAATATTCAAAGGTGGATGCGGAGATATTATCCGGAATCACCAGTGTATTTAATCCCGGTCAGGGAAAGATAAGCGCGCCTCAAATAGGTGAGCTCATAATACAGAAGGATAGAATAGATCCCGAAAAGACTACTATAAAGTGCGACAATGTTATAAAAAAATCTGATGCTCCCGAGTGGGAAAAATGATGTGATATGAAATACGATTTTGATGAAATAGTTGACAGGCGTGGTACGGGTGCCTCGAAATGGGATGTGGGCGAGAATGAACTTCCCATGTGGGTGGCGGATATGGATTTTAAGACCTGTCCGGCGGTGATAGAAGCTCTTAAAAACAGAGTGGAACACGGGGTGTTCGGATATACCGATGTTCCCGATAAATGGTACGAAGCATATATGACCTGGTGGAAAGACAGACATTCGTTTTCTATGGAAAAGGATTGGCTGATATTTTGCACGGGCGTGGTTCCTGCCATATCTTCCATAGTGAGGAAACTTACGACACCGAATGAAAAGGTGATCATTCAGACTCCGGTTTATAATATATTTTTCAATTCGATATTTAACAATGGGGCGAGACCTTTAGAAAGTCCTCTCCTTTATGAAGACGGAATGTTCAAAATGGATCTTTTGGACCTCGAAGAAAAGATGTCGGATCCGCAGGCGAGCCTCATGATACTCTGCAATCCGCAGAATCCTTCCGGCAATATCTGGAGCAGGGAAGAGCTTAAAAAAATCGGTGAGCTCGCTGTAAAGTACGGCGTGACGGTGATATCGGATGAAATACACTGTGACCTAACCGATCCGGGGTACGGCTATATTCCTTTTGCTTCGGTATCGGAGGAGTGCAGGAGAGTGAGCATTACCTGTATGGCACCCACGAAGGCGTTTAATATTGCGGGACTTCAGACTGCTGCAGTATGCGTACCGGATAAGTTCCTGAGGCATAAAGTATGGCGGGGACTCAATACGGACGAGGTGGCAGAGCCGAACGTATTTGCCTGTGAGGCGGCTGTAGCGGCTTTTGAAAAAGGCGGGGAGTGGCTCGATGAGTTACGGGAGTACCTGGCTGAGAATAAAAGGATTGCCTGTGATTTTATAAGGGATGAAATACAGGGCCTGAATGTGGTCGTGAGCCATGCGACATATCTTATATGGATAGATATAAGTTCATGGGGAATGGACAGTAAGCGGGCTCAAAAGCTTTTACGGGAGAAGACGGGACTGTTCCTTTCGGACGGTTCTATATATGGGGGAAACGGAAGGAATTTCCTGAGAATGAATCTGGCGTGTCCGAGAAACGTTCTTATGGATGGCTTGAAAAGGTTAAAAACACAGGACTGCTCAATTCGTTCTGTTATTGATGCAACGAAACTATGAAGATGTTGTTGGTGATATTGAATAAAAGCTCCGGCTGACTTAAAGGTGTCAGTACGGAGCTTTTTTATATCTTATTCGGCTTTCTCACCAAGGAAAGGTATGTTGGGAGAAGATATGAGTTAGTAATATATCAGATTTCCAGCATCAGGTTGTTTAATCCCAGCGAATTTACATACTGGATGTTCTTCGCCATTTTCAGGGTCATCCTGATACCGATATGTTTGGAAGGATCTTCGTTATTATTTTTACTTGACTCTAAAAACTTTACAGGATTGAACTCTTTGCAGTTATCTCTGAAACGGATAAGCATGGAGTCGTTTTTCTTTACAAGCCTTATCTCTATTCTGTTCTTGCCTATCTCCTCGAATCCATACTGAAGAGCATTGTTTGCCATCTCTTCAATACAGAGGGCGGTATATACGCTGTTCTTTTTGCTTATGCCTTTTTGCAGGCAGAAGTTTCGAGCGGATTCGGAAGCTGAGATAGCATCATCGCGGTCAAGGATGGTAAATTCTATTACGTCGTCGGGTTTGTATCCGAATGAGCTGGGTAAACATATAAAACTTGGAAGTGACAGGAACTTCTTTTTACTCTTCAGATGTACCAGGAGGCTGATATAGAGAAGAGTGAGCACTTCACCTATGATAAAATACCACCATACGCCTTTTTCTTTGAAGATTGCACCAAAGACTATAACAACTATGGTAGGGAAAAGGAAGTTCTGCATAATGGATATGGACTCCGAGAACTGAACTCTTCCTATGGCCTGATAATACTTCTTGAAAGCTGCGTTGAGCGTGCTCGGGATAAGGCTTACGGCAAACAGTCGCAGTCCCCAGATAGCAGCACCTTCGGCTTCCGGGTTGGTATCGAGGAACAGACGGACCAAAGGATGTGCGGCAACAATCAGTATCAGAGTCGCAGCGCCTCCGCAGACTACGGAGAAAAACGACTGTGCTTTTATGATCTCACCGAGTGAATGTTCATCTTCCTCAGAATAGTAAATTCCGGAAAGCATGAGAGATACTTCGGATATACCTGTTCCCATGCAGTACCCCAGATTGGCTATGGTCGAAACTATGGAGTATGCGGCTACCGAGATACTTCCGCCAGTTTTCATCATGACTTTGTTTATGGTGAATGCGAGAAGTACAAGGCTGACCTGATTTATAATGGTAGGAATTCCGCCGAGGGCTATTTCTCCAACAGCCTTCAGGCATGCCAGTTTTTTATTGAACTGATATATACATTTTTTACGTACGAAATACATGAGACCGATGAGAACCGCTATATAGTAGCTTACGGTGGAACTCATTCCCATACCGAACATACGCTGTTTGAACACATAAACATTCATCAGGTCGAATATAATGTCGGCCACCGTCATGGCAAGAACCGCAACCACCAGACGCGTGCGCTCGCCTGCCATCTGGAGATAGGGTACCAGCATCTGTGCGGCGATAAATGCGGGTGCACCGAATACGAAGCCCTTCAGGTAGTCCTTGGTAAGAGCAAATACCTCGGTTCCGGGTTCCGCACCCAGGAACTCACATAAGGGGTTCATAAATATGATGACCAGTGTAACACCGATAGCGGAGAAAGAAGCGGCCACGATGATAGATACGGTATAATATCTGTTGATGGCCGTTTCGTCACCTTTACCCATCGCTTTGCTGCATACTACCTGTATACCGGACGACAGCATGGCGCCGAAGGCCGCAAAGACGAGAAGTATGGGTGTGGAAAGTCCGTAGGCCGCCACAGATTCGACTCCCAGAAATCGACCGATCATGATACTGTCAACCAAAAGGCAGAGCGTAACTGACATCGCAGAGACGATCTGGGATATTATCATTTGTCTGAATAGTTTCTTTATCATAAATAATCCTTATTCCAAGCTAAAAAACTATGCATATTGCACAAAAATTAACACACAATCTTTATTATAACATATTTGGGCTGACTTGAACAGTAGTATTTTTAAAATTTTTAATTTTTGGGACTTGCCGTATTTTTTTATAAGTGATAGAATGTTGCATAGTTTGAAGGATGGTAAAAAACTATGACATTAAAAGAACTGAAAAAAGGGGAATCCGGAGTAGTCACCACTGTTGGCGGACAGGGCGCACTAAGACAGCATTTCCTGGATATGGGCGTGATCCCCGGAGCGGAGGTTACGCTGGTAAAATACGCCCCGATGGGAGATCCCATGGAACTCAGGATCCATGGGTATGAGCTGACACTGCGTCTGGCAGATGCGGAAAAAATAGGCATCGAACCCCTGAAGAAGAAAAACGCACAGGAATCGAAGGATACAGAAAAAAATCCGGCGGGAAAAAAGAATAAGGAACTTAGAAAATATCGTGAGCATCCGGGCTTCGGTGAAGAGGGTATCTATCATGACGAAACAAAAGAGAATCCTTTGCCGGAAGGGACAAAGCTGACATTTGCGCTGGCCGGCAATCAGAACTGCGGAAAAACTACACTTTTTAACCAGTTGACGGGTGCAAATCAGCATGTCGGTAACTTCCCGGGAGTCACGGTAGACAGGAAGAGCGGTTCGATAAAAAATATGCCCGACACCGAGGTGGTGGATCTTCCGGGCGTATACTCGCTGTCTCCGTATACGGACGAGGAGATAGTATCGAGAGAATATATCATTGGTGAGAAACCCAAGGGAATTATAAATATAGTAGATGCGACAAACATAGAGAGAAACCTGTACCTTACCATGCAGCTGATAGAGCTTGGCATTCCTATGGTTCTCGCTATAAATATGATGGATGAGATGAGAAGCAACGGTGGTGCTGTCAGGATCAACGATATGGAGGCACTGCTCGGTATCCCCGTAGTTCCTATCTCAGCATCAAAGAACGAAGGCGTGGACGAACTCATACGCCATGCCATCCATGTGGCAAAATATCAGGAGGTTCCGGGTAAGCAGGATTTTTGTGACGAAAATTCCAACGGCGGCGCAGTACACCGTTGTATCCACGGTATAATGCAGCTGGTAGAAGACCATGCGGACCGTGCGGGGATCCCTGTGAGATTTGCTGCCAACAAGATAATAGAGGGCGACGAAAAAGTCATAGAGGCTCTGGAACTGTCACAGAACGAAAAAGAGATGGTGGAGCATATCATAGTCCAGATGGAGGAGGAACGTGGTCTGGACAGAGCTGCTGCTATGGCAGATATGCGTTTTTCGTTTATCCGCAAGCTGGTGGATGCTTCAGTCATAAAGCCACATGAGAGTAAGGAAAGACAGAGAAGCGAGAGAATCGATAAAGTTCTTACGGGCAGATTTACGGCTATTCCCGCATTTATCGGTATCATGGGGCTCACCTTCTTCATGACTTTTAATGTGGTGGGAGCATGGCTGCAGGAAGTACTGGAATCCGGGATAGAATTTCTGACCGGGAAGGCGGATACGTTACTTCAGTCATGGGAAGTAAACGAAGTGATCAGGTCGCTGATCGTTGAAGGTATATTTGAGGGAGTGGGCAGCGTATTAAGCTTCCTTCCTATAATTATCATACTGTTCTTCTTTTTGTCACTGCTCGAAGATACGGGATATATGGCAAGAGTGGCGTTTGTTATGGATAAGCCGTTAAGAAAGCTGGGACTTTCCGGACGAAGCATCGTGCCTCTCCTGATAGGCTTCGGCTGCTCGGTTCCGGGAATCATGGCAGGGCGTACGCTCCCGTCGGAAAGAGACCGAAGACTGACCATCATGCTCATACCTTTTATGAGCTGTACTGCAAAGCTTCCTATATATGCGTTCTTTTCATCGCTGTTTTTCCCGGGAAAAGGAGCGATGGTGATGGTGGGGCTGTATCTGTTCGGTATCATAACCGGTATACTTACGGCTTTTATCTCAAAGAAGACAATATTTAAGGGCGAGGCGGTTCCTTTTGTGATGGAGCTTCCGAACTACCGTATGCCCGGACTTAAAAATGTATTTAGATTATTATGGGACAAAGCGAAAGATTTCCTGACACGTGCTTTTACGGTTATCTTTATAGCTTCGATCGTGATATGGTTCCTGCAGAACTTCAGCTTCAGCCTCAAAATGGTGGAGGATTCAAAGGAAAGCATGCTGGCAGCTCTGGCGGGGGCAATGGTACCTGCATTTGCCCCCCTTGGGTTTGGCGATTGGAGGATCACGACATCTCTCTTTACAGGATTTATAGCAAAGGAGAGCGTGGTATCCACTTTCTCGGTCCTTTTTGGAGGCACGGAAGAGATCATGTCAATCTTCACATCGACAACGGTCATCCCGTTCCTGGTATTCTGCCTGCTCTACACACCCTGTGTGGCAGCTGTGGCATCCGTAAAGCGCGAACTCGGAAGAAAATGGGCGGCAGGAGTGGTTCTGTTCCAGTGCAGTATAGCATGGGTAGCGGCCTTGGTGGTAAAACTCATATTGTCGCTGTTTAATTAAGAAAAAAAGATTGCATAAGAATATGAAATCGGTTACAATGATAGATGGCTTAAAATACCGGAAAAACAATACGGAGGTATAAAGGGGTTATGAAATCTTTCAGGGTGGATCTTTGGGAAGAAAACGAATACACATATAAACAGAGTTACGGTTTTATGCCGAATATCATGGCGTTCCTGCATGATGAGGACGACAAAAAAAGAGACGCCATAATAGTGGCACCGGGCGGCGGATACTGCATGTGCGCACCTCACGAAGGCGAGCTCGTGGCTATGGAGTTTTATAAGAAGGGAATGAATGCTTTTGTCATAACATATACTACTGACATTACATTCTCAGAACCTTTAAAGACCCAGCCTTCCGATGACCTGGCAAGGGCTATAAGAGTGGTAAGATATAATTCGGAAGAGTACAGGGTAAACGCCGGTCATCTCGCCATCTGCGGTTTTTCGGCAGCAGGACATCTGTGTGCGACCGTAGCTACACATTTTGATGATTTAAAGGATAAGAATCCTAAGTATGCGGAAATATCCTGCAGACCCGATGCGGTGATACTCGGATATCCCGTTATCACATCAGGTGATTTTACTCATGGTTCATCCATGGAAGCACTTCTCGGAAGGGATGCCTCGGAAGAGGAAAAAACGTATTATTCGCTGGAGAAAAACGTCACCGAGAATACTCCTCAGTGCTTTATCTGGCAGACATTGGGCGACAGCCTGGTACCTGTGGAGAACAGCTATCTGTTCGCAGAAGCTCTGAAGGCTAAAAAGGTAGGGTACGCGCAGTATGTATTTCCTTCGGGTGATCACGGTCTGTCCATAGCCAGTGATGAGATGTTTGCCGGCTGGAAGGGCGGGGACTATTCGATGGAACAGCTCCACAAAGTCATAGAGCACGTAAAGGATGATACACTCGTAGGTGTTTCCAAGAGAAGATGCAAAGAGTTAAAGGAACAGTTCCTGTCGGGTAATAATCAGGAGCCTCCGAAACCGGATCCGAACAAGCCTTTTGTTAATCCTTTTAAGGATATCGCTATGTGGCCGGAACTTGCATACATATGGATGTCGAGAGTTTTTAACATTTAAATTGGTAAATATAAGAAAATAGGAGATATTTGGAATATAAATGTCGGAAGAAATAAAGAAAACAAACAGAAATACAAAAGGAACAACTAAAAAGACGGGTACCACCCGAAGCACTGCCACTCAAAAGAGTACTTCGGCTTCAAAAAGTACCGCTGCGGGAGGAATCAAAAAACAGGGTCCCCAGTCTGTGAACATGAACGGGCGCAGGAACTCTGCTTCGCGTACTGCCGCTACAAAACAGGCAGCCGAGGAGACGAGATATCCTTCGGTAAGACGCAGCGCAGCAACCAAAAAAGAACACGATACAAAAAGAGACGATATCATAATCATTGTCGTGACTTTATTGTGTGTTCTTATGATACTGAGTTATCTCGGAATCTGCGGCATAGTGGGAACCGGTATAAATGCGTTTATATTCGGATTGTTCGGAAGGCTTGGATACATACTGCCTTTTATAGTTCTGTTTTTTACACTGTTTTTCATCGCCACCAGGGACAACGGAGTAACTCCCCTCGGTCTATTGTACGGATTTTTACTCGCCGCAGTGCTCGGAGGTATGATTCAGCTGGCAGTCGGCGGATATAAAGAAGAGATAGGACTCTGGGATTACTTCGGAAACTCGAGCCTCAACTATGAAGGAGCGGACGCT
>JAEEGL017291007.1_pt1 | contig 16693 bp, 34 predicted proteins | sample 9134231 | NCBI WGS metagenome assembly JAEEGL01 (sample SAMN16246548, study PRJNA631951) | gut metagenome | biome: gut microbiome; feature: rumen; material: fiber-attached | host: Bos | place: Iran: Karaj | collected 2018-10 | reverse complement strand
TAAATTTAAAAACAGAACTGCCTTATTCTTTTAATCCTATTACTTTATCTGATGAAGAATTAGAAAAAAAATTATGGTTAATTAATAGTTTAAATAATAATATTTCTACTCATTATTTCTTTATTTTAAGTTTATGTAGAGAAATGTTAGAAGTTAATTAGATTTCTTATATTTATAAAGATAATATAGATTTATTAATTAAACATATTTTAATGGCAAATAATAATTTTGGATGTACTTTTCATAATTTACATGAGGCATATTTTCCTTTTTTAATTGCTCCTACTACATTACGAAAATATTTAAATGGAGTTATGGAATATATAGATTCTAGTAAAATATTACAAAAAACTAAAGCAAATAAGGATTTGATAAAAAATGAACAATGAATATCTAAAAGAAGATTAGATACTTTTTTCTAGTATATTAGAAAGAAATTATTTTAATATTTTTAGAAATGGTAATAAAAATGGTAAAGGAATTGAGCTTTTTATTAATGGATTATGTTCAGCTAATTGTTCATATTGCTATTTAAAAAAACATTAGAAAGAATTATTCCCTGCTTCTTTATATAATATAGATAAAATATTAACAAATACTAAACAAATTTTACAATGGTATATAGATAATAAATTTTGTTGTAATCTTGATATATTTTCAGGAGAATTATTTACAACAGAATTAGGATTTAAATTATTAGATATATTATATGAAACTTTTAATAAAAAGGATTTAAAATTTAAACCACCAACAATTCTTTTCCCCGACAATATGAATTTTATTAGATCAAAAGAAATTACAGATAAAATACAAGCATATATAAATTAGTTTAAATAGATTAATATTAATATTCAATTTAGTGCAAGTATTGATGGAGCAAAATGTGACTTTGGTCGTACAGAATAGAATGATCAGTTCTATAAAGATTGTTTTAATTTTTTAGATAGAAATAATTACTATTGTCATCCTATGATTAGTTCATAGAATATTGAATATTGGATTGAAAATTATCTTTGGTGGGTATAGAATGCTCCACCTTAGATTGCAAAACGTCTTATGATGTTAGAAGTTAGAGATGAAACATGGACTAATTAGTCAATTATGAAATTAAATGAATTTTGTAATTTTTTAATTGATTTTAAATTACAAAATTATTTTAATAATAACTTAATAGATTTTACTAAATATATCTTTAGAATGTCTTATTAGGAAATGCCATATTCTCCAGAATTTATTACTTGTGCAAGTTATTTTAATAATAATCATGACCATTGTAGTTTTAAAGATGAAATTATCATTCGAGTAGCAGATTTAGCATTATGCTTATGTCATCGATTAAGTTATCCTCATTTAATATTAGGTCATTTTAATGATTAGAATGAAATAATAATGAATCAGAATACTGTCCCATTATTATTAACTAAAACGTCGGCACATAAATATTGTTTACCATATTGTGAAACTTGCGTTTTTGAACCAATTTGTCCTGGGTATTGTTTAGGTAATTCTTATGAAAATTATTAGAATATTTTAATACCAACTAAATAGGTTTGTAATTTATATTAGAATAAAAATGTTTTTCTTATTAAAAAATATGATAGTATGGGGCTGTTTGATATTTTAGAACATGATTTAAAAAATAATATAGATGATACAGCACTCTTGTATTTGATAGAGTTAAAAAATAAAATTAATATGGTGTCATAATATGGAAAATAAAAGAGAAAACCCAAATTTTAATAAATTTATAGATTTTACCCATACTTTCAATGGGTTTACATATACTAAAGATGAGGCATTAAAAGATTTAAAAAAGTTATTAGATAATAATCAATTAAAAAATTTTAATTTTATTAATTATGAAAAATTATTTTATATTGATATATATTATTCTAATGATGATGATGTTTAGTTTTATTTAAAACAAATTAAGCAAATTATAGCAGATAATTGGTATGAACGCCAAATAATTTTAAATCGGCTTAATTCATTTTGATTTATTATACTCTTAAGCTGCTTGCGCCTTTTTCGCCCGCATGAGTCATAGTCTAGAATAAAAAATTCGCTTGGAAATTTTTCAAGCGAATTTGTTGATTTTTATCAAATTATATGTTATAATATTTATGAAGGTGATATAAAATGATATTAAATTTACATGGGTATGGAAAAATGAGTTATGATGAATTATTAAAAATAGAATATGGAGCATTAGATTTACTTCCTATTAAAGATTTTTTAAAAAAAGATACTGAAGTTTGGGAAATTCGTCATGCTATTGAAGATGTTATTGAAATGGAACCGCATGAGTTAAATCCTAAATTTTGGGCATATATGGAAGAGCATGAAGATTTCTTTTAGGGAGAGATTTTTAATTGGATGGATGAATGTGAGTTTATAAAATATTGCGAAACAAGATTTCCTGATATTAAATGGCATAGTGAATATATAGAAAGGTATTGGATTGGATAATGGAATTAACACGTAAACAAGAAGAAGGATTAAAAATGGCAGTTAATAGGTATAATTTAGGTATGCCTTATACTGTTATTAGTGGGTACGCAGGATCGGGAAAATCTACTTTAGTAAAATTTATTGTAGCAGCATTAAATCTTGATGAAGATGATGTTGCTTATGTAGCTTATACTGGCAAAGCAGCAAATGTTCTTAAAAATAAAGGTTGTAAAAATGCTACTACAGCTCATAAACTTTTATATTATGCTAATAAAGATTCAAATGGAGTTTTTCATTTTAAACCAAGAGATAGATTAGAAAAAGATTATAAATTAATTGTAGTTGATGAAGTATCAATGTTACCTGATGAATTATGGTATTAGCTTCTTTCACATGGAATATATGTATTAGCAATGGGAGATCCAGGATAGTTACCTCCTGTAAAGGCAAGTGCAGCTCCTATACTTGAAAAGCCTCATGTGTTTCTTGATGAAATTATGCGACAGGCACAAGAAAGTGCAATAATTCGTTTATCTATGCATATCAGAGAAGGTAAAGATTTTCGACAATTTCCAACAGTAAGTGGAGAGGTTAAAATAATTCCTCATAAATATCAATTTATAGATGAAGATATTACACTTCTTTAGGCAAGTCAAGTAATTTGTGGAACTAATGCTGAACGTAATAGAATTAATTAGCGGATACGTTAGCTTCAAGGTCGTGGGCCTGAACCTGAAGAAGGCGATAAAATTATTGGACTTGATAATCATTGGGATGATATTAGTATAGAAGGTAATGCTTTGACAAATGGAGCTATTGGTGGAATTATTCATTATGATAAAGTATTACAAACATATAATTCAGAAAATGCTAAATGGCAAGGTATGCCAGATACAATGTTAATGATGACTGATTTTATAACAGACGATGGAGATAGTTTTACGAATTTACCAATTGATTATCATTGTTTAGTTTATGGAGATCCTTTACTTACTCCTAAACAAGAAGCAAAAATTGCTACCCATAATAAAAGATTAGTAAGTCAATTATATAAGAATCCATCTTTTGATTATATGAGATATTATAAGTATATGCCATATCATTTTAATTATGGTTATGCAATTACTTGTTGGAAGGCTCAAGGCAGTGAATACCCATACGTTCTTGGTTATGATGCTCAATGGGTAAAACGAAAAAATCCTGATGAGTATATAAAATATCTTTACACATTAGTAACACGAGCTGAAAAAGCAGTAATTTTAGTAGGAGATTAAAATGAATAATTTTACAGAAGATTTCAGAAATATTTTTAATGGATTACAATCTCTTCAAAATCATCTTGAAACTGAATTAAATAATTTAAATTAGCACATAAGTTATTTAGAATATAAACAAAATCAAGATGATGAGTTTTATAAAGATTTAGAACTTTTAATTCAAAAAAGAAAAAAATAAAATGAAAATTGAAATTACCCAAGAAGTATTAGATGAAATAAATATACTTCTAAATGATGGACTTGTTTAGTTGCTAAATGATACAGGAATGAGTTTTCCAACATTAACTTTTATAACATAAAGTATTGTATCTGCGGTTGATGAAGCACAAGATGAACTTGACAAAAATGAAAATTTGTGATATAATATTTAAAAGTAATTGGGCAAAATTATGTATTTCAAAAAATGTATTTTTTATTATATATTGGAGGGATAAAGATGAGTAGTGGAATTTATCTTATACAAAATAATATAAATAAAAAATGCTATATTGGAAAATCTTCTAATATTGAAAAAAGATGGAAATATCATAAAGAAAATTATAATAGTGCAAAAGAATATAATAAACCATTATATCGGGCATTTAGGTATTATGGTTTAAATAATTTTTCTTTTATTATTATTGAAAATATTGATAATTATAATGAAAATTCAATATTTGTAAATGATAGAGAAAAATATTGGATTGAATAGTACAATAGTTTTAAAATGGGATATAATGCTACCATAGGCGGAGATGGAGGTATCACAGTAGAAAATCCTCGTGAAAAGTATGGTAAGCTGACTACTGAAGAAGTTATTTATCTACGAAAAAGATATCAAGAATGTAAATATCCTAAAAGTTATATTTATGAATGTGAATTTAAAAATAAAATATCTGCTCGTGGGTTTCAAGCGATATGGTTAGGCGAGAACGCAAAAAATATAATGCCAGAAGTTTTTACAAAAGAAAATAAAAATAAACAATTATAGTTAAATAGAGCATATGAAGGGATTCTCCGCCGTAAAATAACATTAAAAGAAAAATATGAAATTTTAAATAAAATAAAAATAAAACCGATAAATCAAGTATGGAAAGAAGAGTACCAAGATAAGTATAAATTAAGTGGGTTTTAGTCAATGTTAAATAAAAAATCGTTAGATGAAATTTTAGATTTATCTGGAACTTTAGAGCCATTAGAAGGAGATTATGATTAATGGTATAGACATTCTTTGATTGTCACGCTCATACAGAATATAGTAATATAAGATTAATTGACTGTATTAATCATCCTAAAGACTTAATTGATAGAGCAATAGAAATAGGGCTTAGTGGATGTAGTATAACTGACCACGAAGCTCTATGTTCGCATATGATTGTCAATAAGTATGCTAAGGAAATTAAAGAAAAATATCCTGATTTTACAATTGCATTAGGTAATGAAATTTATCTTACAGATACGAGAGATAAAGGACAGAAATATTATCATTTTATTTTATTAGCAAAAGATAGATTAGGATATAAAGGTCTTTGTGAATTAAGTTCAACTGCTTGGTATAATGTTTATGTAGATAGAAGACTTGAAAGAGTTCCAACTTTAAAAAGTGAACTTAAAGAAATTATGAAAAAATATAAAAGCCATATAATTGCGACAACTGCCTGTATGGGTGGCGAATTATCTACAAATTTATATGGCTTGGCATTAGCTAGAAAAACTCAAGACAAAGAATATGAAAAATTATATTATGATAAAGCAGTTGAATTTATTAATTTTTGTATTGATGTTTTTGGAAAAGAAGATTTCTATATTGAGTGTGCCCCAAGTATAAAACAAGATCAAGTAATTGTTAATAAACAATTATTAAATGTTGCTCATGCTTTTGGATTAAAAATGGTTGTAGGAACAGATGCTCATTATCTTAAAAAAGAAGATAGATATGTCCATAAATCATATCTTAACTCAAAGCAAGAAGAACGTGAAGTTGATGATTTTTATGAATATGCTTATATGCAATCTCCAGAAGAAGTAAGGGAACATTTAAGTGCTTCAATGAGTGATAGAGATATTGATTGGATATTTGAAAATTCATTAGAAGTTAAAAATAAAATAGATTTTTATAGTCTTGAAAAACATCAGCATATTCCAGAAGTTGAAGTAAAAGATTATCTTCCTGGTTGCCAATATGTTATAGATATGGAAAAATATCCAATTTTAATGGAATTATTTTGTAGCGACAATAAGCAAGAAAGATACTGGGTTAATCAATGTTTTGAAGCATTAATTAATAAAAAAATTGGGCTAAAACAAGAATATCTTGAAAGACTAGAAGAAGAGGCGCGAGTTAAAAAAGTAATTGGCGAAAAACTTGAAACTTGTATGTTTGCTTATCCTAATACTTTACAACATTACATTGATTTGTTTTGGCGATGCGGCAGTACAGTTGGAGCAGGACGCGGCTCAGCGTGTTCTGGTTTAAATCATTATCTTTTAGGAGTAACACAACTTGATCCAATTGAGTGGAACTTGCCCTGGTGGAGATATCTGAACGATGAACGTGTTGAGTTGGGCGATATAGATTTAGACTTGGCCCCAAGTAAACTTCCAAAGATTTTTGAGGAAATTCGTAAAGAGCGTGGAGAATTAGGTATTGTTCAAGTTTGTACATTTGGCACAGAAGCAACAAAGTCAGCAGTATTAACCGCATGCCGTGGTTATAGAAGTGAAGAATATCCAGATGGTATAGATGTTGATGATGCTCAGTATATTTCATCATTAGTGCCACAAGAACGCGGATTCTTGTGGGATTTACATGATATGATTGAAGGTAATCCTGATAAAGGTAGATTACCGCAAAAACAATTTATTAATACCGTAAATCAATATCCAGGTCTTTTAGATATTATGAAAGGTATTGAAGGACTAGTATCTCGTAGAGGGATCCATGCTTCTGGTGTTATTTTATTTGATGAAGATATATTTAGTGAAGCAGCAGTTATGAGAGCAAGAAATGGAAATTTAACAACTCAATGGGATTTACATGACCAAGAAGCAGCAGGTAGTGTTAAATATGACTTTCTTTTAACCGCAGTCCAAGATATTATTATTGAAACAATAGATTTACTCCAAGCAGATGAAGTGATAGATCCAACTTTATCTTTAAGAGAAGTATATAATAAATATTTACATCCAAATGTAATTCCTCAACATGACCAAAAAATGTGGGATGCTTTAGCAAAAGGTAGTGTATTAGGTATTTTTCAATTTGAAGGCTCTGTTGGGGCACAAGCAGCTAAAAAAATTAAACCACAAAATCCATTGGAAATGGCTGACGCAAATGGATTAATGCGATTAATGGCAAGTGAGCCAGGAGCAGAAATGCCACTCGATAAATATGTTCGTTATAAAAATAATATTAATCAATGGTATATGGAAATGGATAGGTGTGGATTAACAAAAGAAGAACAAACAGCTATTGAACCACATTTTAAATCTTCATATGGTGTTCCGCCAAGCCAAGAACAATTAATGCGAATGTTAATGGATGAAAATATTTGCGGTTTTACATTGGCAGAAGCGAATGCGGCTCGTAAAATTGTTGGTAAAAAGCAAATGTCTAAAATTCCTGGATTAAAACAAAAAGTATTAGAATCTGCGAAATCTCCAAAATTAGGTGAATATATTTGGAAATATGGGGCTGGTCCATAGATGGGTTATTCATTTTCAATTATCCATGCTTTAGCTTATTCATTTATTGGTATGCAAACTTTATATCTTGGAGTTTATTATCCAGTATATTGGAATACTGCATATTTAATTGTTAACAGTGGAGCATTAGGCGGCGATGAAGATGATGATGGAGAAAAGCAAGATGGAACAGATTATAAGAAAATAGCAAAAGCAATCGGGCAAATTAGAAGTGCTGGTATTAAAGTAAGTTTAGCTGATATTAATCGTTCTGAATTTGGTTTTGTACCAGATCCAGAAAATAATCAAATTCTTTTTGGAATGAAAGGAATGTTAAATGTTGGTGATGATATTATTGAAGAGATCATCGCAAATCGTCCTTATGTTTCTCCAAGAGACTTTGTTAATAAAGTAAAACCAAATAAACAAGTTATGATTTCTTTAATCAAAGGTGGAGCTTTTGATAATTTAATAGATAGAAAAGAATGTATGGTTTGGTATTTATGGGATAATTGTGATAAAAAGAAAAAAATAACTTTATAGAATATGGCTGGATTAATGAAATATAGATTAGTGCCAGAAGATACCGAAGAACGAATTATGGCTCGTAGGATATATGAATTTAATAGATATTTAAAAGCAATTACAATTCCTGCAAATAAATTAAAACCATATTATGTATTAGATGAGCGAGCAATAAATTTTTTAATGAATATTCAAAAAGAAGAAATTATAGCACAAAATGGAAATATATATTGTATATTAAAAACAGATTGGGAAAAAATTTATCAGGCGCATATGGATGTATTCCGCAAATGGATTTCAGAAAATCATGATTATATATTAAATACATTAAATAAATTAATATTTATGGATGAATGGAATAAGTATGCAAAAGGCACTATATCTGCTTGGGAAATGGAAGCTTTATGTTTTTATTATCATGATCATGAATTAGCTCATATTAACAATTTTAGGTATGGATTTGTTAACTTTTATGATTTACCAGTCGAGCCTGAAATAGACAGAAGTTTTATTAAAGGTGGAAAAACTATAAACTTATATAAATTATATAAAATTTGTGGTACTTGTATAGCTAAAAATAAAAATAAGAGTACAGTTAGTCTATTAACCACAGATGGTGTTGTTGATGTTAAATTTAGAAAAGAATATTTTGCTTTATTTGATAAACGTATTTCGGCAAAAGGAGAAGATGGAAAAAAACATATTATTGAAAAATCTTGGTTTGACCGTGGAAGTATGATTATTGTTCAAGGAATACGATTAGATGATATGTTTGTTTCAAAAAAATATGCTTCTTCTGGTGGGCATCAATTATATAAAATTGATGAAGTAATTGATGATGAAATAAAAATAAGAACAACGCGCGCTCAGGGCGATGAAGAAGAAGAGGAATAATGGAAAAAATTATTGAATATAGAAATTTAAGAAATATAGTTCATAGATTATATTGTGATGATTGTGAAAAAGAAATGTATTTTACTGGATAGGTTTATACAACTTATCCAGAAGAATATGTTTATAAATGCCCTATTTGTAATAATTTAAAATCAGTGCATAGATTTTATCCTTGGAATGAAATAATAGGGGATGAAGTTATATGTGGACCCTAGGGATAGGAGGTATGCGTAAGTTTATGAATAATAAATATACTATTATTGCTTTAATGGGAAAGGCTGGGTCTGGAAAAGATACTATCTTACATGCTTTATTAAAACAATCTGCTTTTAAAAATGCTGTACCTATTATAAGTTGTACTACTCGACCGATGAGAGAAAATGAAAAAGATGGTGTTGATTATCATTTTCTTACTCAAAGTGAATTTACTGATAAAATTCTTTCTGGAGATATGTTAGAAGCAACTGTTTTTAATGATTGGTGTTATGGAACTTCATTAAATAATTTATCTAAAGATAAAATTAATATTGGAGTTTTCAATCCAGAAGGAGTTGGACTACTTCGTAATAATAAAGATATTGATTTAACATTAATTTATATAGAAGCAAATGATAAAGATAGATTAATTCGTTAGTTAAGTAGAGAAAATAATCCAAATGTACATGAGATTATTCGTCGTTATTCTGCAGATGAGATGGATTTTTCTGAAGAAGAAATTGAATATTTAGAACCAAATTGTTTTATTACAAATAATGATGGCGGAAGTATTGATAAAATTGCGGCAGCAATTGCTAACGCATGGGCAGCAGGCCAATTATGATTAAAATATAAAAAATAAAAACTAAATATAGTGATAAACGAAAATTTTATACTACATTTAGTGGAGGAATATATAGATATGGTTATAAAACGAGATAACTCAAAAGTTGATTTTGATGCTAAAAAAATTGTAAATGCTATTAATAAAGCATTTATTGAAGTTGATGGATAGTTATATGAAAATGATACTGCTACAGATATTGCTATTGAAATTGGAAAGAAGTATATTTCTACTGATGTTGATGTTGAAAGAATCCAAGATGAGGTAGAAGATTATTTAATGCGTTCAGAGCGTAAAGATGTAGCTCGCGCTTATATTCGTTATAGATATAAAAAAGAGGTTGCTAGAAAAGTTAAAGATGATTTTGTTGCTCCATTAAGAGATAAGCTTGAAGCTCGTCATGTACAAAATCAAAATGCCAATGTAGATGAACATTCTTTTGGTGGACGTATGGGCGAAGCGGCAAGTTATATGACAAAAGATTATGCTCTTAATTATCTTATTTCAGAAAAAGCGAAGAAGAATCATTTAAATAATAGAATTTATATACATGATTTAGACCATTATGCTCTTGGTGACCATAATTGTTTAAGTGTTCCATTTGATGAATTATTAGCTAATGGTTTTAATACTCGCCAATCAGATGTACGACCGGCAGGTTCTGTAAATACTGCTTGTTAGTTAGTAGCAGTTATTTTCTAGCTTCAATCTTTACAATAGTTTGGTGGAGTTAGTGCTACTCATATTGATTGGACAATGGTCCCATATATTCGTAAAAGTTTCACTAAACATATCGAAGATGGATTAATTTATATAGAACATTTATCTGAATATAAATAGAAACGTTTTACTAAATATTTAAAAAATGACCCAGAACATCCAGATGGAACTATCCATTTTGATGATATTGATTTTTAGAAGAAGCATCCAGAAGTATTTGAATATGCTATGGATATGACTGAAAAAGAAGTTCATCAAGCAGTTGAAGGTCTTTATCATAATTTAAATACACTACAAAGTCGTTCTGGTAATCAATTGCCATTTACTTCTATTAATTATGGTACTTGTACTTTACCAGAAGGAAGAATATTTACTCGTGCTTTATTAGAAGTTAGTATTGAAGGACTTGGAAAGTTACATAAGACTTCTATTTTCCCATGTGGAATTTTCCAATATATGAAAGGTGTTAATGATAAACCGGGAACACCAAATTATGATTTATATTAGTTAGCATTATAGAGTACAGCGAAACGTCTTTATCCTAATTATGCTAATGTAGACTGGACTGGAAATGCTGGATATGATCGTGATGATCCAACAACATATTTTAGCACAATGGGATGTAGGACTGTTAATGGAGCTGATATCAATGTAGAACCAGGAGTAAATCCATAGCGTAAAGATGGCCGTGGTAATATTTGTCCAGTAACAATCATTATGCCAACTCTTGCTATGGAAGCAATTCAAAGTGTTGATGACAATGAAAATACCAATAGTAGAATAAGTATAATTGATAATTTTATGTCACTTTTGGATTAGGCTATTTATGATGCTAGAGATATGCTTTTAGAACGTTTTGAATGGATATGTTCACAAAATCCTTCAAGCGCTAAATTTATGTATGAAAATAATACTATGTCTGGTTATCATCCTAAAGAAGGAATTATAAGTGCTTTAAAACATGGCACATTAGTTATTGGGCAATTAGGTTTAGCCGAAACTCTTCAAATCCTTATTGGGAAAGATCACACAACACCAGAAGGAATGGAATTAGCTAAGCATATTGAGCAATTATTTAAAGATAGATGCGCTTAGTTTAAGAAAGAAGAGCATTTAAATTTTGGAGTTTATTATACTCCTGCTGAAAATCTTTGTTATACAGCTTTGAAAAAATTTCGTGAAAAATATGGAATTATTGAAAATGTTAGTGACAAAGATTTCTTCACAAATTCTATTCATGTCCCAGTCTGGAAAAATATGAGTCCATTTGATAAAATTGATATTGAAAGTCAATTAACTGGATATAGTAATGCTGGATGTATTACTTATGTAGAATTAGATGCTTCTGTTGTCCATAATATTGAAGCATTAGAATAGATTGTTAATTATGCTATGGATCATGATATTCCATATTTTGCTATTAATGTTCCATCTGATACTTGTTTAGACTGTGGTTTTTAGGGTGAAATAAATGATAAATGTCCAATTTGTGGAAGTACTCATATCCAACAATTACGTCGTGTAACTGGTTATTTAACTGGCAATTATAAAACTGCTTTTAATCTTGGTAAATAGGATGAAGTCCATCATCGAGTAAAACACGTTGGAGAAATGACACAATGAAATACGCGGGAATAATTAAAAATGATGTTGCTGCTGGAAAAGGCGTTTGCGTTACATTCTTCGTTCAAGGATGTGACGCTCATTGCCCTGGATGCCATAACCCAGAGACCTGGGATTTTGACGGTGGATATGAATTTACACAAGATACAATTAATTCAATTATTAATGCCTTAAATGCTAATGGAGTTTAGCGTAATTTATGTATTATGGGTGGAGAACCTCTGCATCCACATAATTAGTTTTTAGTACAACTTTTAATACAAGAAGTGAAAAAAGTATATCCAGATATAAAAATATATTTATGGACTGGTTATTTATATGAAGATTTAATTGTCAAACATGAAAAAATATTATAGAATATTTTATAGGAAATAGATATTTTAATTGATGGACCTTTTATTAAAGAATAGAGGGATATTACTCTTGAAATGAGAGGTAGTAAAAATCAAAGAATTTTAAATTTAAAAGAATTAAGGAGATAATATACTATGATTGTTACATTATGTGGAAGTACTAAATTTAAAAAAGAATTTGAAGAAATTGCTCAAAAATTAGCACTTGAAGGACATGCCGTATTAAGTGTAAATATGTTTGCTCATGCGGATAATCTTGAGTTAACTACTGAACAAAAAATTATGCTTGATAATGAACATAAAGAAAAAATTAATATTAGTGATGCTATTTATGTGATCAATAAAGATGGTTATATTGGTGAAAGTACATATAGTGAAATTGATTGGGCTCAACGCATGAAGAAGCAAGTTTATTTTCTTGAAAATCCAAATCTTGAAGAAGAGAATAAAAATGATATATCTCCTATTGAGACTTCGGAGGCTGAGTAATTTATGAATATATATTTAGCTGGACCAATTTTTTTCTATGGAGATTATTTAAGAAATATTGAATGGGCTAATAAAATTAGATAGGCATTCCCTGGTGCTTATTTATATAGTCCAGTAGAAAATACTGAAATAAATGGAGTAGAAGGTAAGAAAAAATTCGCCGGTTCACAAGAAATTGCTAATGGAGATAATATCCGTCTTGATAATACAGATATTTTAATAGCATGTATTGATGGAGATGTACTTCCTTCTGGCACTTGCGCTGAGATTGGAAAGTTTCACGAAAAAATTATGCGTGGTGATAATAAATATATTATTGGTATTTGTACTGATACACGTCAATGTTATAATACGCATAGCGAAGCAAAAGATGCTGGTGGGGCAGCAAGTCTTGGTGAACAATAGTATAGTTATCAAAATCTTTATGTAACAGGTCTAATTAAGTAGGCTGGTACATTAGTTTATTCAATTGATGAGGTTATTGATGTTTTAAAAAAGGTTGCTGATAGATATGTCTAAATGTTTTGATATTCCATTTAATTTTGATGAATCTTTTATTTATGTTATTGAAAATATAAGATTTCAAAAATATAAAATTAATTCTTATTATATTTATCCTTTTACAGAAGATTATGAAGGAACAGATTTAACTACTACAATTACAATGCCTTCAACTAGAGAAGAGTATGAAAAATGGTTAATTAAATATTTTAAAGCTAATGTTGATTTAAATTTATTTAAAATGCAACTAATATTAGAAAATGCTAATACTATTATGAATGAAGATACTTTAAAATATTATTTAAATTTTGGTTTTACGCAATTTAGTTGTTCTAGTATTGAACAAGCTCAAATTATTAAAAAAGTATTACCAGAAGCTGAAATTATAGGATCTATATTTATGGATATTTCACTAGAAAAACTTGAGTAGCATCCTGAATATAAAAATTATTTTAATAAATTTGTTTTACCTTTTTCTTATAATAGAGATATAGATGCTATTAAAATGTTACCAAATGATTATGAATATATTATTATTCCAAATGCTAATTTATAGATAGATGATAATTTAACTAAAGAAAATTTTACTTCAATGCAAGATTTAAATTAGTTAATAAATGAAGAAACATATTTAAATTCAGCAAAAATAAGGCCAGTTGATATTATATATTTTAGTAAATATGTTCATTAGTTTAGATTATAGCATGCCGATTGGACAACTACTTGGATTTTGTAGGAATTAATTGCTTATTCTTATTTATATGAAAACTATCCTAATATAGAATATAATAAAATTATATATGGAGAAAAAAATAATATAAATGATTAATAAAAATATTATATATAAAGAAGATTATTTATATCCTGTAAATATCCATTTAAATCTTACTGATGATTGTAATTTACGTTGTAAATACTGTTTTGTTCACCATAAACCTAATTATATGTCATTAGATGTCGCCTTAAAAGCAGTAGACTGGCTTTATGAAAATTATCTTTATCATAAAGAACATAAAACTTTATTAAAATATACAGAAAATGGGCAATGTAATATTTAGTTTTTTGGTGGGGAACCAATGTTATGTTATGAAAGCATTATAAAACCAGTTGTTGAATATTGTAATGAGAAATATCCTTTAGCTTTTCATTATGGCATTACTACAAATGGAACATTATTAAATAAAGAAAGAATAGATTTTTTGAAAAAAAATAATTTTTCTATTTTATATTCAATTGATGGTCCTCCAGAAGTTCAAAATTATAGTAGGCCTTGTAAAGATCCTAATATAAAAAGTTTTGATTTAATGATTAAAAATTTGCCATATTTATTAGAGTAGTTCCCTTATTTGCCTTTTAGACAAACAGTAAATATTGATACTGTTAATCATTTATATGATGGTTATAAATATGCTGAACAGCTTGGTTTTAAACATTGGATATATGTCATAGATAAAATTCATCCTCAAGATTGGACTACAGAAAAAAAAGAAATTTTAAAAGATCAAATTAATCATATATATTATCATAGGCTTTTACAATTATAGAATAATATTTTACCAATGGAAGCTCCTAGAATGAATTTAAGTATGTGGAATGCTATGCAAACTTTATTAGCTGCTGCTGATAAAACAGGAGAATATGAAAGTTCTTTAACTCCTAGGATATGCGGAGTTGGATTAATGGCTGAGACTATTGCTTATAATGGAGATATTTTTACATGTCAAGAACAAGTTACTTGGGATAATAATAATATTTTTAAAGTAGGAAATATTTTTAAAAATAAAATTGATATGGAAAAATAGAAAAATATTTTTGAAAAATTTATAAAAGAATTAAAATAGATTGATTTAAGTAATAATAATCAATGCCGAAATTGCCCTCTTAGGTTATTTTGTGAAGGTAGCATTTATTGTCCATCTACATCATATATGTTACATGGTAAATTAGCTTATCCACCAGAAGATATAGATTGTTTTGAAAAATAGGTTCATTATCAAAATATTATGCTCATGCTTTAGTTATTATTAAAATAGAATAATGAAGCTATTCAAAAATTTCTTATAAATTAGTAGTTTTAAAATATTTACAGAAAGGAAAGGTAGTTATATAATGGCAACTTTTTGTAGCAGTGATCAATTAGCTATAAATTATATTAATTCTAATAATACTGATATTTAGTCTTTAATTACAAATATTAGAAATGGGAATACTTTAGTTAATTCGGGCGATACAACTGACGATGAATTATATAATCGTTTAATTACAATTTTAAATCTTATATATGGTTATGGAGACCTAGGAACTCGAACAAATAACCCTGGATCAATCCCATCTGAAGTAGCAGCAAATACTTCTATGAGCTATACTCAATATAATCAAATGCTAACATCTTTAAGTACTCCTTCTGGAACTAATACTGATAGAACTGGTTCTAATATTAACTCAGGAAGTCGTATGACAGCTACTCAAATTAATAATTTAGGAAATTATTTAAAAGCATATAAATTTTATACCGATAGATGTAATAGTTGTAATACAAATCAAGGAGGAGGCTGCGGCTATAGCAGTGGTGGTGGACATGACTCTTGCTATAGTAATACAGGTTCTAATTGTTAATTATGATTAATACGATTTGTATAATATTAAATAGTCAATGTAATTTAAATTGTAAATATTGTTCTGCTAATAAAGATACAATTAATTTAAATTTTGACCAAATAATTTAGAATTGTTGGAAAAATAATACCTATTTAACAACTATTAAATAGGTATTATTTAAATTAAATATTCCATCTACTGATATTACTCGTATTAATTTGTGGGGAGGAGAACCTTTATTAGATTTATCTTATTTTAATTCTGCCTTAAAAGATTTATTTCAAATTTTTCCAAACATTAATTCTTTCTGGACTTCTACTAATTTTAATATTAATATAGAAAAATTAATTGAATTATTTTAGAATATAGAATTATATGCTAATCATAATATTGAATTTAATTTATAGATTTCTATGGATGGTATTTATAATGAAAATGGCCATAATTTACCAATATCTTTATATTAGAAAAATTTAGAATCATTAATTAATAAATTAAATTTATTTAAAATGTCTAAATTATATTTAAATTTAAATTTTAGATCTACATTATTAGAAGAAGATTTTTTAAATAAATTAAATACAGAAGAGAATATAGAAAATTATTTTTTTTAGCAGAAAGAGCTATTAAATTTTGCAGATAATTTAATAATAAATAGTCATATAAAATTTTCTAATATTTTAATTCCAAGACTTGCTACTCCAAGTTATTCTACTTCTGTATCTGGTATTGAATTATATAAAAATATTTAGTTATGGGATAAAATCGCTAATAATTAT
>JAEEGL016006448.1_pt1 | contig 16693 bp, 9 predicted proteins | sample 9134231 | NCBI WGS metagenome assembly JAEEGL01 (sample SAMN16246548, study PRJNA631951) | gut metagenome | biome: gut microbiome; feature: rumen; material: fiber-attached | host: Bos | place: Iran: Karaj | collected 2018-10 | reverse complement strand
TTCCGCTTCAACGGTTGAATTCTCTTCCGAATTAACTAACAGTGGTGTCATAACTCAGGATATTGTTAATGTTGTTGAAAGCGGAAACGTTACAAATAACGCATTAATTACCGCAGCAATAACAAATGACGGCACTTTAACCTCATCGGCAAGTAATTTGGTTGGTGCAATTACCAACGACGGTACTTTGAATTTAACCGCAGGTATTAATAATAATGTTATTTCAAACGGTACAAATTCAACCGGTATAGTTAATTTACGGGGTGTAACCTCTAATACAAAGAATATTACAGCTGCAGAAATAAATAATTCGGGAAGTGCATTCGTAAATGCTGCAGGTGCGGTTTTAGCCGGTGATATTACAAATACGGGAAATATGACCGCAAATGCAAATGATTTATCAGATACTGACTCTTCTATAGTAAATGACGGTATTTTGAACCTGAATGGCGGAGAAAATGCAAATGCAATAACTGCAACAGTTGCAACAAGCACTGTTAATTTCTCTGATGTTACTTCAAATTCCGGTGATATAACCGCAAATGAAGTTACAAACGCAACAACGGGTACTAATATACTTGCGAATACCGGAAATATTCAGGCAACTTCAATAAGTAATACCGGCTCAATGAGTTCTAATGCTTCATATCTGACTGCTTCAAACGGTATTTTGAATACCGGTAATTTATATTTAACGGAAGGTACAACCCAGAGTGATATTTCGGGTGCAAACGGTACAACTCATATAACAGGTGCCGTAACACTTGCAAATACAATAACGGATAACATAATTAATTTAACTTCCGACGGAACCTTGAATCTTGGAGTTACGGATTTATCAACTGCAAGTGAATTTATTGCCAATGGCGGTGATTTAAATCTCCAGTATCAGACAGGAACGGAAAATTATACTCTCGGCAATGTATCTGTTGCAGAAGATATAGGAATGAAGATTGATTTGGATTTGACAGGCACAAGTGCCGTTAAAACTGCCGATAATATTTCCGCAGATACTGTTTCCGGAAGTGCAAAAATATACATAAACAACTTACATATTACAACTCCCGGTGAAGGAGATACAGCACCTTCCTACGCAAAAGTCGCTGATAATAATCTGAAAAATTATGTTGATTTAAGCAGTACAAATGCAAAAGTTCACAGTGAAAACGTATCACAGGACGGCTACCTGATAACATACGGTTTAGACCTTGCCGGTGAAAATACCGGAGGATTCTTAACCTTTGCATACACAGACTTGGTAAGTGCTGTTCGTGATAATTCACAAACAAGAATATATGTAATGGGTGCTGATGATGAAGACATTGTAGCTCAGCTTGCAGAACATGGCGGCAGCGGAATAACTGACGGAACAACATATCCGTTTGGAGGAACCGCATTATCCGTAAACGGTAACGGTACGCAATCTGTTGTCGGCGGCGGAACAACAGGCGGTATTGAAGTAGGTAATTCTCAAATATTAAGCCTGAATAATGTTAATGAATACAAGGGTTTTGCAACAGGTATTACAAACTACGGAACCGTAAATATAACAGATGTAACCTTTACCGGAAATACAACGGATATAGACAATAATGCAGCATTGAACCTGTACGGTACAGATGTAATTAATACTATAGCTGATACTGATGATAATTATAAAGGTACAACAACTGTTACATCTTATACTTCAGAAGACGGAAATACAATAAACAGTGCCGATGTTACTGTTAAGACTTCATTACTTCAAGATAATGTTATAGTAACGGGTGAAGATGGTGAAGATAACAAATTAACGCTTGAAGGTACTTTTGATTCTAAGCTTACAAATGCAGGTACTGTTGATAATAAAGGAACAATGACCGTAAGAGGCGGTTCAAATACAAACAGTATTTTAACCTCAAATGATTCGGGCGAAATAGTATTTGCAGGTGATTATTCTAATACCGGAGATATAACACAGGCATTAATTACAGTTTCATCAGGTACTTTAACAAATGATAAGACAGATGATGCAACCGGTACAATAGCTGCAGAAATAGTAAACCAATCAACAATAAATAATAAAGGTGAAATTACGGCAAACGGCGGTTCAAACAGCGGAACCGTTCAGGGTGCGGGTACATTTACCGCTGCCGCTGATTTCGCAAATACAGGTGCCTTTGCACAGGGAACTCTCGCTATTGATGATAATGTTAAATTAACAAACTCGGGTAATACTGCAGATATCAATGTTGATGTATTAAATCTCGGTACGGGTTCAACCCTTGAAAACAGTAAAACAGTAACTGTTAATACTTCTGTTGATAATGCTGGAACTATAGAAAACAAAGTATCGGGTGCTCAGACAGACTTTAAAGGTGCCGATATGACAATTGCCGGCACATTAAAGAATGATGTTGCAGGAACTGTTATAAATATAGACGGTTCGGGTACTTCCACATTATCCGCAACGGTTGAAAATGCAGGAGCTTTAAATATTAAATCAAATACCGCAATAACAGGCGCTGTTACAGGAGAAGGTACAACAACAAATACCGCTTCAAATACAAGTATTCAGGCCGCAATTAAACAGGGCGCATTTACAAATACTTCAGGAAGTGTTGAGGTTGTTGATAATAAAGGTTCAATTACAACCACAGGCAAAATCACAAATGCAGGTACTTTAACTTCAAATGCAAGCAATTTAATTGCAACTGACGGCATAGTAAATACAAATACTCTGAACTTAACCGGAGGTACTACAAAGAGTGATATTTCCGGTAATGGCGGTACCACATTTATTAAAGGTGATGTAACAATTGCTAATACTGTAACCGATAATATTTTAAGCCTTGAAACCAACGGTACCGCAAATCTTGGTATTAACGATTTATCAACAACAAATAAGGTTGTTGCCAATGGCGGTGATATCAATTTGCAATATCAAACCGGTACAGAGCAATATAACCTTGGCAATGTTGAATTATTGCAAAATATGGGACTTGCTATTGATGTAAATCTTGCTCAGGGCGGAGTAAAAGGTAAAGCTGCCGATTATATTTCGGGTAATGTTCTTGATTCCAGCGTTGAAGATAAATATATATTAATTAATAATATAAAGATAGCGGCTGATTCCAATGATGAAATTCCGGCTTATGCAAAAGTTACGGATAACAACTTAAAGGATAATACGGCACTCGGTAACAGTGCAAGGGTAAAAGTAGATTCAACAACATCTTCAGGGCCGAAAGACAGCTTTATGATTACCTATGCAAAAGATGTCGATGAACAGGGCGGATATCTGAAGTTTGAATATTCTGATTTGGTCAATGCCGTTCGTTCCGAAACACCTACTAAAGCATATTCGATGTCTAAAGATGAAAATGTTGAAGAAGATTTAAAACCGTTTAACGGAACATCATTATCTGTAAGCGGCAATAATCATAAGATTACAGGTCAGGGTGATACAGAAGGTATAACTGTTGGTAACGGTCAGACATTATCCGTATTTGATGTAACTGAATACTCCGGCTTTAAAACTGCAATAAATAATGAAGCAGGCACCGTAAATATTGAAAATGTAACAATGACGAATAATGATACCGATATTAATAATAACAGCAATTTGAACTTTAAAGGAACAGATATTGTTGATTCTGTTACAGGCAGCGGAAATACACTTGTTACAACATATAAAAATGAAGAAGACGAAGATATTCACGCTGATGTAACCGTTAATAATACTTTTGAACAAGACGGTTTAACGATTGCAACCGCTGATGATAAATTCACAAATAAAGGCACGGCAACTGTTAAAGATGTTGAAAATGCAGGTACTATAGACAACCAAGACGAATTAAACATCTTAAATTCCGTTGATAACACGGGTACAATATCCAATACGGTTGCAGATTCCGTACTCAACCTTAAGGGTAAAGATATGACGGTTGGCGGAACAATAAGAAACGTTGCTGATGCAGAGATAAATGTAGATGGTTCAGGTACAACGGATTTAGCGGCAGCAATTACAAACAATGGTGATTTGAATACTAAATCAAATACCAAAATAACAGGAACAGTATCCGGTAACGGTAAAACAACTAACACTGCAGATAATTTAAGTGTTGAAGGTGATGTTTCTCAGGATACATTTACCAATACCGGCGGTAACGTTACTGTTGATGATGAAAAAGGTTCAATTACAACAACGGGAGATATCGTAAATAACGGTACTTTAACCTCTAATTCCGATAATCTTAAAGCAGGCGGCGAAGTTAAAAACAGTAATACTTTGAATCTCACCGGCGGTGAAAATACAAATACAATCACGGGCAACGGTACTACAAACTTCTCAGGTACCGGTACAAACTCAGGTACTATAAACCAGAAAGACGTTACAAACACGGGTGATTTAACAAATAACGCATTAATCACAACAACAAATGATATTGTGAACGACGGTACTTTGACTTCAAATGCCGATAACCTAAAAGCCGGCAACGAGGTTAAGAACAGTGATACGTTGAACCTGACAGGCGGAACAAATACAAATACCGTAACCGGAGCAGGTACAACAAATACGTCGGGAGATGTAACAAACGAAGGTTCAATTACTCAAACCGCAGTAAATAACACAGGTAATCTGACAAATAATGCGGATATCAATGCCGAAGTAACAAATGACGGTACATTAACAAATAATAAAAATATAACAGGCAACGTTACAAACAACGGTACAGCCGATAATAAGGGAACCGTAAACGGCAAAGTTGTTAATAATGAAGAAGGTGCGTTTGATAATAACGGAACAATTACCTCTACTGTTGATAACTCGGGTAAATTCACAAATAACGGCAAAATCAAAGGAAACGTTAAAAACAACGAAACAGGCGATTTTGACAACAATTCAAAGATATCAACAAATCTTGATAACAGCGGAAACTTTGACAACGTAGACGGCTCCTTAACAGGTAATGTTGACAACAAGAAAAAAGGTACAATTACAACAAAGATAAAAGGTTTATCCGGTAAATCAATTAAGAATGACGGTACAATTAAGTATGTTGATTCCGGTTCTACCATAAGAGATATTAAGGGTAACGGAAGAGTTGAATTATTAACCGAAGATAACGGAACCGTAAGACTTAATAATGACCTTGATAAAAACACGCTTGCTCTTTATAACGGAACACTTGTCTTTGACAAAGTCAAAGAAGTTGCAGGTTTCGAGGCAAACGGCGGTACTATTGATGCAATAGACGGCAAAAACAGTACATATAAACTCGGTAATGTTACGATTAACGGCAAAACAAACCTTAAACTTGATTTTGATTTAGGCAGTGAAGGCACTGATAAATTTATTGCAAAATCAATTAAGAATAACGGCGGTTCTTTCAATGTTAATGACGTTAAAGTAAACGGAATGACAATGAAAGACCATATCAGAGTTCACCTTGGAGATACAACAACTTTAGGCAGAGCAAATGTAACCTCTGACGAATTTGCACTTCCTACTGTTTTAACTCCTATCAGATATATTAAAGGTAGTGTATCTGACGGTTATTTGACTTATGAACCAACAGGAAACAGATATAAAGACTTCAACCCTGCTATTATGGCATCTTCTGTAACAGCACAGGTAACGGGATATCAGAATCAAACCCAGGCAATGCACGACGGCTTCTATCATATGGACAGATACATGAAGTACTCCAAAGCGGACAGAATAGTTGCCGAAAATGCTCATAAATATGCTGCACTTGAAGCGGTTGTTGATTTTGATGAAAATGTAGCACCCGAAGTATCACAGGCAATGTGGACTAAACCATATACAACCTTTGAAAAAGTAAACTTAAAAGGCGGTGTCGGTGTAAATAATATAGCCTACGGAACAATTTACGGCGGTGATACCGATATGTTCCAGATGAGTAACGGTTTCAAAGGTGTTATATCCGGATTTATAGGTTACAACGGAAACCATATGACTTATGACGGTGTTTCGATGCAGCAAAACGGCGGTTTCTTAGGTGCTACCTTAAATGCATATAAAGGTAATTTCTTCACCGGTGTTACGGTATCAACAGGTGCATCAACGGGTGATGCCGATACTATGTACGGTAAAGATGAAATAACCTTATTGACCGCAGGTATAGCAAATAAAACAGGTTATAACTTTGAATTTAAAGACGGCAGAATAATCGTTCAGCCTTCGGTATTTACGGGTTACAGCTGGGTAAATACACTTAACTATACAAATGCCGCAGGAGCAAGAATGAGTCAGGATACTCTGAACGCACTTCAAATTGCTCCGGGAGTAAAAGTTATAGGCAATACAAGAAACGGCTGGCAGCCGTACGTCGGCGTAGATATGGTTTGGAACATATTTATGGGTAAGAGTGAAGTAAAAGCAAACGATATTGTACTTCCTCAGCTTTCCGAAAGAGCATTTGTACAATACGGTGCAGGTATACAAAAGTCCTGGAAAGACAGATTTACCGCTTATGGTGAAACAATGGTAAGAAACGGCGGAAGAAACGGTGTTGTTCTTCAGGGAGGCTTCAGATGGACCTTCGGTAAGGATTACTCAAATGTTCCAACTAAGAAAAAATATATACAACCAAAAACAAATATTAATCCGAATTTAAAATCCGAAACGGGTAAAACCACAATGGTTAAGAGAAAAAACAGTATCAGCCTCTTAACAAGGTTTGATGATAATTACAAATATACAATGGTTTATACTCAAAAAGTTGTTTAAGAAATCGGGGCTTGCCCCGATTTTTAATAATAAAATTTTTTTTAAAATAGTTAATAAATCGCATTAACATGATATAATTGACTATCCGTATATTAAGAGAAGGAGAATAAAAAAATGGCAAAAATTGCGCCCAAAGGCAGTAAAGTAACAGGAACAAAGAAAAAAGACAAAATCACATGGGTTAGTTCTAAAGCCTGGAAAAAGGCTTTAACGGTAAATGCCGGCAGCGGTAATGATGTTATAAATTTTAAAAAGAGTAAATATAAAAACAAATTAAACGGTCAGGCAGGTAACGATACCATTTACGGCGGAACCAAAAACGATATAATTCATGGTAATGCAGGTGCAGATAAACTATACGGATACAATGGTGCAGATAAAATCTATGGTGATGCTTCTAATGACAAAATATACGGCGGAAACGGAAATGATACTCTGTACGCAGGTAAAGGAAACGACTATGTTGACGGCGGCGCAAATAACGATAAAATTTATGGTAATTACGGCTCTAACACTCTTAAAGGCGGTGCGGGCAACGACACCATAACAGGTGGAACAGGTAAAGATAAAATCTATGGCGGTGCAGGTGATGATAAACTGTATGGCGGAGCCGGTAACGACTCAATTTGGAGCGGAACAGGTTTTGATACAATAAACGCAGGTGCGGGCAGTAATAAAATATATATCGGTAAAAATGACGGGGGCTGCTATATTCTTTCAGGCGGAGGAAATGATACCATTTCATTTACGGGTTATTCCGATTTTCGTGATTTTAATGCCTCATCTTATACGGGTGCAACAGATGCATATATTTATACCTCAACATGCAACGCATATATAGACAGACATTTTGAAAACGGCTCCGTTAAGGCACTTGAAGTAAACGGAAAAACAAAAAATCTTATTATAAGCCCCGTTACCGATAATGCTGAAATATGGGGTGATGCTACAGATAATATAATATTTGTAAATTCATTGGATTCAAATGTTTATGCGGGCGCCGGAGATGACGTGATTAATGTTCAGAAAACGGTTAATGATATGTATTTGCATCAGGGTGATGATGTAATTAATTTACGCAGTTCGGATGTAAGTATTACAAATCTGTACTTAACAGAGGGAGAAGGGAATACAACAATTACCGGTATCCAAAATCTCGGTCAAAGAGGACTTTTAGATTCTAATGTTTATTATTATGATATTAATATTGTTGCATTGAATGATGAAGATGCATATAACCCGGGTTATTTCTTAAGAACGATAGAAGATACCGATGTAAATTATATTCTTTCGGAAAAAGTTAATAATGACCTTGTAATTCATTGTACAAACGGTGAAAAATTAACCGTGACAAATTACTATGAAGCGGTTGCGAAACGTGAAAGATTAAAATTATTCACGGGCGATGAAACAATATTCATAGATGATTTATTGACTGAAACCACTCCTCCTGTATTGGTACAGCACGGAAGTTCTGAATGGATAGATCATATACCCGGTGAATATAACGGTTATGTTATAAAAACAACTGATGTTAATGCTATGAGTCCTAATCATTCCATAGAAGAATTTGTTGAAAAAGCTAAAATATTTATGGCAGGTGACGGAACTCATTCTGTAACTTTAGATAAAGGAGTGGATTTCGGAGGATTTAACCAGATAAGCCTAAACGGGCCTAATACACAAACGGCTACTATTTTAGGCGGTGATAATAACAGAATCAGAATAAACGGAGGAAATGCTGTTGTTAATATACAAAACGCTTCAACAGGAAATACCGTAAATGTTATAAGCACTAATGCAACCGTTACAACAACGGGAAATAATAATGCTCAGAACGAAATTACGGTAAATTCCGCAAATGCAACCATCAATTCTGGTGCATCAGATACAATGATGCTAACAGGTAGTGCAACCGTTAATATGTCGGGTGATTATTCGGAGAAAACCTTATACTTAGAAGGTGAAAATACTGCTGTTACTCTTAACGGAATGGATGATGTCTTTGTAGTTGATGTCAATATGGAACAGGATGGTAATTTCTATTCCTACGCATACCAGCACTACTATAAAGAAGTAAATGCCGATGAAACACCTGACAGCATTGAAATATTCGCTTTAGAGACAAACGGAAAACGTGCGGAATTAAATCAATCCGTAACCGTAAACGGTACTTGGTATGCAAATTATGTTTCCGGAGAATATGAGTTCGATTTAAATGATTTGGCTCTTAACATTTCATTAAACGGCGGTGAATGTTATTTACCTGAAACTTATCAATACTTTGATATGAGTCATACAAGTTTCGGCAGATATATTACACTCACTGAAGAATCATTAACAACAAAAGGTTTGCTTGATTTTACATCAAAAGTATTTGTTGCAGGTACAAATGACGGAGACAATTATTCTGACTATAATTTCGGTGACGGTTTTGCCTGTACTATTTGTGATGAAGGAAGCAGCGTAAACATGGATTTCTTAACCATAAATAAAGGTTCAGCCGATTTAGGTTTCTTCTTTGATGTTGAGTGGGACGAAAGTACGGAAGATTATGTAATGGGTTCTAATTTATATATCTTTGCAAAAGACCATAATACATTGTATGGGGAAATATCCGATTTTGAATCATACTTCCGTCAGGGTGCCGATACTTCAGGTATAGATAATTTTATTCGCATCAGAAATGCTTTCGGAAGCGGAAAAATTGAATTTATTGAAGTAAATAATGATAAAAGCGAACAAACAGGTTATGAAACAGCAGTAGCACTTTGCTTAGATTATGATTCTCTTAATACAATAAAAAGTGAAATGGCTGCTTGGCTTGGAGAAACTGATTACACAAGTGTTATTGAAGCACTTGAAAATGAGCAAGATGCAAATACAATTACCCAAATATACACTGCATATAACAATGCTAATATAACTTGGACACCCGAATTTTAAAAAATTAAAAATATCTTAAAATTAAGTAAGAGGAGGCAAATTGCCTCCTCTTGCTTTTTCTTAATACTTTTATTGTATTCTCTTATTCTTTATTTTAAAATTTTTATATGAAAAAAGTACCTTATTACAAAAGAAATGTACAATATTATCTTGAAAAATCATATCTTGAGCATAAAGGCGAATCTTTAGATATGATTGATGATTATATTGTTGAAGGTTTTATAAATCAGTATATTTCCGAAAGTGATAAAAAAATAATTAATTTAGCCTTAAGAAAAGATGTTTCGCAGGAAGATTTTGATAAATTTATAACGGAATGGGATATAGAAGAACAGGGGGGATACAAGTCCCTGTTATTATCCTATTTTATGAAACAACATCCGGATTTAAAATATCCCGAATACATTGGCCCCCGATTAAGCGGATTATTACAGTTTCACAGATTCAGAAATTTAAGGCTTATTGGTCATTTTAAAAAAATATGTACCAGGTTTAAAGAATGCGGAATAACGGATATCCTTATAGTAAAAGGCGGAGCAATGCGTTATTATTGCTCTGATTTACCCAGAATAATGGGGGATATTGATGTTCTGCTTCACGAAAATGATTATGAACGCTGTAAGGATATTGTAAAAGAGTTGGGCTATACGTTTAATGAGTATAAACACAGTTTCGATTTGCACGAAATAGGTTCCGATTGGGGAATTTTGGATGTACACCACAAAATTGCAATGGTATCAAAAAACGAAGAAATTATTAATGACGACTTGTTTGCAAGATCTAAAAGAGAAAAAGTCTTTGGTGTTGATGACATTTTGGTTCCGTCTTATGAAGATATGATGTTTATATCCCTTATTAATCTTACAAGAAATTTAATGCACAGTACCAGTATTTCAAGCGTAATATATTCAATCTTTGATTGTATGTATTTAACGGAGCAACCCGGGTTTGATTGGAATATAGTAAAACAGAATGCGGTAAAAACACAAACCCAAAATCAAATACACATTGCAATCAGATTTTTAAATAAATTTCTTATCTCCAAATTGTCTGAATTTTACAGAGATGAGTTTATGGAAAACAGCGTAATGTATTTGTATAATGAATATTTTATTCAAAATCTGAAGAAAAAGAGTCATTCAATTTCATTAATCGGAATAATAAAATCAATATTTGAATATATCAGTTTCAGACCGCAATATTTAATTTTAAAAAGAAGAATGATAAGAGAGAACAGGGAAAGAGCAAAATTTGTTCTTGAAAAACAACGATTGGTAAAAGAATGATTACTCAGGAAAAAACGGAAAAGAAAGTAAAACTTTCCACAAATGCTTTATATGAATATATCAAAGAAAACAGCTCTTTTGAAAAGACTCTTTATCTTGATTTGGGCGTGAAAACTGTCCGTCTTGTATGTTATTCCAAAGAATTTATTCCGCATATTGAAAAACAGTTAACCTTTTCCTTGTGCGATAAAATAGATAAATATGATTCAACAATTGTTTTGTGGCATGAAAAGAATTTGGAACAAATACCTAAAGTAAGCGGTTTATTTGTATATGATACGGGAGCGGAAAAATTATCCGATTATGTTTTAAACGATACGACAATAAGAACCTATTCCCCGGAAACCGAAACATATTTTTATGGGGTTAAAAATCTTGAACCTGAAGAATTTGCAAAAGAGGGACATCTTCTTGTTCAGATTTTGTACAAATTACTGAAAACTGAAAATACAAATCTTATACACGGTGCCTGTATAGGACTTAACAATAAAGGAATATTGCTGTGCGCAAGAGGTCAGAGAGGAAAATCAACACTTGCGGTTCTTTCTATGCTCGAAGGTTTTGAATATGTTTCCGATGACTATTTAACCCTGGAAAAAGAAAAAGATAATTTATATGCGTATCCCATCTATTCGATAATTACGCTTTCTCCGAGAATGTACAATGAACTGTATGACAAACTTGAGGGAACAAGATTTATTTCAAATAACGCAAGAAAAGATAAATATATAATCAATATTGCAAATCATCATAAGCAATTTAAGAAAAAATATCCGGTTAAAATGTGTATGTCCCTGGAATTTACGTCTGATGAGAATCCCTCCGTAACAGAATCAGATGCACAGGAAAAAGGCAGAGCGGTAACACAATTGGTACATTCCACAATTACACAAATGCTTGAAATGTATGATGCTGGAACAATCAAAAAATTAATAGGAATGGTAAATAATTTTAAATTTTATAAAATCAACTTGTGCAATGACATTCATAAAAACGTTGAATGTCTTAAAAACTTTATGAAGGAGCAAACAATTGACTAACTATAAATTAAACGAAGAAAAAATGTTCGCTGATGTTGCAGACGGAATAGCAATTATAATAAATTCCGAAACCGGAGTATATTACGGTATGAATAAACTCGGAACTATGGTATATGAAAATCTTATAAAAGGTGTTCCCGCAGAAAAAATTCTTGAAAAACTGAAGACCTGGAATGATAAAGCGGAAGAAGGCTTTAAAGAATATATAAAATTTGTTACCGAAAATGAGATTATAATTGAAGATAAAACTGCTGCAAAGAGTGCAGAAGTTAATATCGATGAAGAAACAGCAAAAGAAGATGAATTTATTCCGAAAGCACAGGAATATCTTGATGCTCAGGAACTTTTGCAGGCAGACCCGATTCACGAAGTTAAAGAAGCAGAAGGCTGGACTCCTGAAAAATCCTCACTGAATGAAGATAAAGAAGATGTTGCCCGCCGTGAAGCAAAAATGAAGCAAAAATAATAAATCTGTACTGAAGGAACGGATTATGACAAAAATTTCGGTTATTATACCTGTCTATAATACGGGAAAATATTTACCCGAATGCCTTGACAGTGTGCTTAATCAGACTCTCGATGATATTGAAATTATTTGTGTTGATGATGCTTCAGGTGATAATTCTTTTGAAATAATAACCGATTATGCCCAAAAAGACAGCCGTATAAAATATAAAAAGTTTGAAAAAAATAAAGGGGTTTCGGCTGCAAGAAATTACGGAATTGATGTTGCCGAAGGTGAATATTTATATTTTTTTGACAGTGATGACCGGATTCAAAACTCTTATTTGGAACAAATGTTAAAGGCAATTGAAGAAACAAATTCGGATATTGTAATAAACAGAAATATGTATACTGTTGTGAACGGGAAACGTTATTTGTGGGATTTCCAGCAGGGAATGGCTGATAAGATACCTGATAATACATATCTTGATATCAAAAAAGATACTCATAATGTTTTTAGCGGGGCAAGTTCCAAATTGTTCAGACACAGCCTTATAAAACAGCACAATTTAAGATTTCCCGAAGGCTATAATTATGAGGATTTATTTTTCCATTATGCAGCCGTTCCCTTTGCAAATAAAATATATTTCTTTAAAGGGGCAGAATATTTCTACAGAAAAACGGAAGGCTCAGTATCTTCCAATATGGCTCATGAAGGAGAAAAGGTCATAAAAACGCAGGGGCTTGTATATGATTTCTATGAAAGACATAATTTGCTTGATAAAGGAATAAAAATATATAATACAATGCCGATTTTTAATATAAAAGACGAACAGACTTATATTGCTTATAAGTCATATTTTAAAAAAGCCGGTGAATATATTTTAAATAGTGATATTTATAATGATATGGATAAATTCTTTTGTGCTAATATATTAAGCAGCAAAGATTATAAGGATTATATTGAAAAATATCCCGCTAATGCGGTTATAAGTTATATAAGGAGAAAGAAGTGCCCGACAACGATTTAATATCGGTAATAATGCCCGTAAAAAACGGAAGTAAATATCTTGAAACAGCAATTAACGGTATAAAGAATCAGGGGATGAATGTTGAAATTATAGTTGTCGATGACTGTTCCGATGATAATACCGCTGAAATAGCACAACATAACGGCTGCAAGGTTATAAAACACACTAATCCGATGGGACAGGTTATCGGAAAAAATAACGGGCTAAAATCCGCAAAAGGTAAGTATATATTGTTTCATGACCATGATGATATTATGAGAGACGGCAGTTTAAAAGAACTTTATGATGAAATTTCTGCCGATGAAACAATATCCGCAGTTGAGGCGAAATTACAGGATTTCTATTCTCCCGATATGAGCGAAGAAGAAAGAAACAAAACAAAAATAAAAAATGAAGCATACTGGGGCTTATTTACAGGTGCAATATTAATGCGGAAATCCATTTTTGATAAAATAGGGCTTTTTAACGAGAAATTTAAAGCCGGTGAAATAATAGACTGGCAAAATAAGATGAATTTGTGCGGATTGAAGATAAAAAAGACGGACTTAATATCTGCCGACAGAAGAATACATGCAGCAAATTTCGGCAGAACCGAAAAGACAAATGAATTTAAAGATTATGCCGCAATATTAAGAGCCCGATTGCAAGCAAAGAAATAAAAAAATAAATAAATTTTCTTTGTTTTGTTTTTATTTAAATGAAATTTATAGTATAATAAATCTCGGATTTAGGGATAAAATTATGTTAAATACATTCGGAACATTGGTAAGAAACAAAGAACAGCACTATGATATAAGAACCATCTTAAATCAGAATACGATGGAGATTGATTACCTTTTTAAAAATTCCCGCAATTCTCTTGAAAAAATGACGGTCATTGAAGCTGAACGTCAAATTGCACTGGAAAATTTAAGAAAATTAACTCAGGAACTCCAGGACAAAAGATTAGAGTATAACAATAAATCAAAGCTGAATTATTTTACAAAATAGTATTAATCTCTGTCTATAGGTATAGTTACATTTGCCTGTCTGGCAAAAATATTAAAAAATCTTTTTCCTCCGCCGTTTTTAAAATTAATGTATTTTTGTTCTTGTTCCTGTTCTTTTTCTTCATTTTGAAGCTCAATAACAAATCTTATTAATTTTGGCGTCATACAACAAATACCCCAACTTACAAAATAATACCTTACCTCTATATAAAGTATTTTTATAAACAAAAATTGCCAAAAATTTCATAATTTAACATAAATTAATATTTATGCTAAAATCATAATATGTACGCAGTAAAGTTAATTAAAAATAAACAGTATCCGATAGATATACCAGAAGGAATGACCGTAAACCACGGGGACATGGTGATTGTACTTACCGAAAAAGGGGAGGAAGTTGCACAGGCTTATAAAGTTCCTCCGCAGGTTGAAAGCATTCTGATCAGAAAAAAAGTTCCTTCAATTCCCTTCATAAGAGTAATGACGGAAGAAGATTTACTCGAATATGAAAACATTAAAAGTATGGAAGAACAGGGATTTAAAGATTGTCTTGCTCTGATTAAACAGCACGGACTTGTTATGAACCTCATTCAATGCCGCTATACTTTTGACAAAAGAAAAGTTACCTTCTATTACACTGCACCTGAAAGGGTTGATTTCAGAGAACTTCTTAAGGATTTAACAAAAGTATTTAAGCGTGTAAGAATAGATTTAAAGCACATCGGAGTGAGAGATGAAACGTCGTTATGTAACGGCAACGGCTTATGCGGCAGACCTTTTTGCTGCTGCACGTTTAAAAGACAGTTTGATTCCATTAACATAAAACTGGCATTTGACCAGAGTATGCCAATAACTCCGAGCAAAATATCCGGTACCTGCGGAAGATTGCTCTGCTGTTTAAACTATGAGTATAAGAACTACATAGAAACAGCAAAGGAAATGATACCTGTAGGCTCCGGAGTAATGACTCCCGACGGAGTAGGAAGAGTCTGTGCTCTCAATATTTTAACCAATAAATTATCCGTTAAACTTTCCGACGGAAAGATTAAAGAGTTTGCAAATAACGAAGTTGAAATGATTGATGCCGATGTAAATATCGAAATAGACGTTAATACAACAGGCTACAAATATGCTTCAATGCAGCAGCAATCAGAAGATAATGTTGATATAAAACAATTTGAAGATGACAGAAACAGCTCAACGGGTAATATATAATTAATCCGGATTATACCTTGTAAATTTACCGTCAAAATACAAATGGATACAGTTCTTGCCGTTTCCTTTTGAAACATACAGTGCTTTATCCGCCAAGTCAATTAAATCGTTCATTGTTTCGGCGGCATTAGGAAATTCTGCAATACCTATACTTACCGTCGGGCTGACAGTTGTATTATTGTCAAGTTGTACTTTTATTTCACTGATTCTCTGTCTTAAACGTTCAGCTATTGTTATTGCGTTTATGGCTGAAGTTTCGGGAAGAATTATAGTAAACTCTTCACCGCCGTATCTTGCGGGAATATCCACATGCCTGATTGTTTTCTGGATTGTAGCCGCAATTTCTTTTAAAACTTTATCACCGATAAGGTGTCCGTACGTATCATTTATATTCTTGAAATCATCAATATCCATCATTATCAAAGACAAAACATGATGATACCTTTGAACTCTCTTTATCTCTGAATCAAGCAAATTCAGAAGATGTCTGTGGATATACAGTTTTGTTAAACCGTCTTTTGTAGCAAGCTCATATAACTGTGCATTATCAACAGCAATAGAAGCCTGGTTAGCAAGTGCTTCAACGAATTCCAAGTCTTTTTTGTTAAACAGTTTTCCGTCTTTTTTGTTCGTAATATTAATAATACCGATGCATTCGCCTTTTGCAATTAAAGGAACACATATAAGAGAAGAAACATTTGAATCGCTTGATAATTGTCTGAATCTGGGATCTTGTCCTCCAAGGTTCGTAATAATAGATTTCTTCTCGGTAAATACTTTTCCTGCAATACCAGTATCCGGCTTCATTTTCTGGCATTCAACAAGTCCGTTGTTTATGTCGTCCTCATGCTTCTTATCTTTTAACCCGTATACAACTTTTACCTGTAAAGTATTATCGGAACCGTCATAAAGCATTAATGAACCTTTTTCGGCATTAACGGTTTCAATTGCTTTATCAAGAATAACACCGATTAATCTTTTTAAGTCATCAATAAAATTGACTGCC
>JAEEGL011760183.1_pt1 | contig 16693 bp, 14 predicted proteins | sample 9134231 | NCBI WGS metagenome assembly JAEEGL01 (sample SAMN16246548, study PRJNA631951) | gut metagenome | biome: gut microbiome; feature: rumen; material: fiber-attached | host: Bos | place: Iran: Karaj | collected 2018-10 | reverse complement strand
TGCATAATGATTGCAAATGATTATATTTGCATAAAATTGAAGCACTATGGCACAGACAGCAATGACCATCCGCATGGATAATGACCTCAAGGTGCAGTTCGATGCGCTTTGCGACGAATTCGGTATGAGCACCAATACCGCTTTCAACATTTTCGCCCGCGCCGTTGTACGGAAACGCAGGATTCCCTTTGTCATCGAGGCTCCTTCCAAGGAGGATGTAGTGGGCAGGGGGAAAGCCGCCTTCGACGAGTTGCGTCGCATCGCTGCTGACAACGGCCTCGCCGGCATGAGCCTGGAGGAGATCAACGAAGAGATCAGACTGGCCAGGGAGGGTAAATAATGGTGTACGCAGTGATTGACACAAATGTACTTGTGTCAGCTATATTTGCCGCCCACCCGGATTCGGCAACCGTAATCGTCCGCGAGAAAATCATGGACGGCACCATTGTTCCACTTTATAATGCAGAGATTTTCGATGAATACCGCGATGTTCTCACCCGACCAAAGTTCCATTTCCCGGCCGAGCTGGTGGATGCCGTCCTGGACGTGATTCTCCAAAAGGGCCTTTCGTTGGAAAGGACCAAGTCAGAAGAGGTTTTCACAGACCCCAAAGATGTGGTATTCTATGAGATAGCTCTATCCAAAGAAGGATCTTACCTGGTGACAGGCAATACAAAGCATTTCCCGGCCACACCCATCGTGGTTACGCCGGCAGAATTGCTTCGTATTCTTGAGGCGATGGACTGAATTCTCTATCCCCGACATTCTCGACCTCTGTAAAGAAAGCTGCTTGCCAATACCATTACTTCAGCCACATGCTATTATTAGTCCCAGTGGAAGAAAGCAATACGCAAATTATGGCCGGATAAAATCCTTTCTCCAGAGCAGCCTACCCTGCAATAGCATCAAACCCGGCCCACAGCTCATCGATGAGGTCACGGCTGTTGTAGGCTTCTGCTGTACACCGGGCGGTAAGGACATCCCCGGCGTAGCCGTGAATCCAGGTGCCGAGACAGGCGGCATCGACGGCGCTGTAGCCGCGGGCCAACAGGCCGCCAATCAGGCCGGTGAGGACATCTCCGCTGCCTCCCTTCGCCATTCCGGGGTTGCCAGTGGTGTTAACGTATGTATTACCATCTGGGGTGTAGATTCGGCTGCGGTACCCCTTGACAATCACGACGCTTCCGGTCCTTGCGGACAGGGCGCTGACAAAGGCGGATTCGTTATCCGGCGTCACATCAGGTATCAGCCTTCGCAACTCTCCCGGGTGCGGCGTTAGGATGGAGCCGGAAGGGATGAGGGAGAGAAGCTCAGAAGTCGCGGCGATGATGTTTAGCGCGTCGGCATCCAGCACCATTGGGATTCCGGCTTGACTTGCATTCTCCATCAGGTCCGAAAGGGCGGATACAGTCACGGGAGCCTGGCCAAGTCCCGGTCCGACGGCAATGGCAGTATATGCGGAGACCGGCAGCGGGATGGCGCTGAAGCAGGATCCGGGGTCTTCGGACAGCATGGCCGACGGGAACTGGTTCGCCGCGGCCTGCAGGGCACGCCCGGACGAATGCAGCGTCACCAGCCCGCATCCGGACTTGAGCGCAGCACCGGTGGCCAGCACCGCCGCTCCCGGCATCGTCTGGCATCCGGCCACGATGAGCAGTCGGCCGTAGTCACCCTTGTGGCTATCGTCCCTGCGGTGAAGGAGAAGGGGACGCAGGAAGGCTGGGGTTAATTCAATATCTCGTTTTGTTGTCATCATAGTGCACAGTCGCAAAAATAGCAATTTTCTTTACGTTACGGCATAGATATAATGAGAGTGAGGTAAATTGATACTATTGAATCTACTTTATTACACGGCGACATGGAGACACAACCCTCCGCGAGGACGATGTGGGGATGCTCACGTCGTCTTCGCGGCATGATGAAGGGCAAAATGGAGGCTAAGCCCTCCGCGAGGACAATGTGGGGGTACTCACGTCGTCTTCGCGGCATGATGAAGGGCGATATGCCGGCGAAAACCTCCGCGAGGACGATGTGGGGATGCTCACGTCGTCTTCGCGGCATGATGAAGGGCAAAATGGAGGCTAAGCCCTCCGCGAGGACGATGTGGGGATGCTCACGTCGTCTTCGCGGCAGCAAGAAGGAAACAACGCCGACGAAACCCGGCCCGGAGCCTTTCAATACTACCCCCTCTGCCGCCTCACAGCCTCCCTATAGAAAGCCTTACGCTGGTCCTGGGAAATTGGATAGCGCACAAGGCGGGAACTGTCCTGGAGGCCGTCGTCGAGATTGCAGACGAAGAGGTCGTCCACGTCGGCAAGATACAGCCTGTTGTAGCGGATGTCAAGGTCTTTCTGAAGGGAAATCGTATAGCGCATGGCGTGCAGGGCGTCCGGTTCGCCAAGGTTGTCGCGGCAGAACACAAAAAGCCCCATCTTGTCGAAACGGCCATAAAAACCGTCTCCTACCTTGGAAACCTTGACGGCAAGGATCCTGCGCATCGGCAAGGCCATGGACCAGTAAGACAGTTCTTTCACGCCGATGTACTTCCCCGCTTTCAGGCCGTAGCTGTAGCCAGACTCCAGTATCTGCCTGGTCTCTTCATCCCGGGCAGCCGGAGTGACGCCCGAAATATCCTTCAGCAGTTCCTCTTCCGCCCGCCGGCTCTCTTCCATCGCACGCGTGACCTCTATGCCGATACTGCGGTCATCCGACGACTGCAAATCGGGACGGTCCCTGTTCACAAGGCAGTCGAACTCACGCCCCAGCAGCGCCGAAAGCGAAATCTGCGCGTACTGCTCAAAGAAACAGGTGTCGAACCTGGGAGAACGCATTACCTCGCAAGTGAAAAGGCAACGGGGTTGTCGTAGTCGTTCCAGTTGCGGAGGTCGAGGGTGATGGCGGACTGGTCGTACACGTTGCTGTACTGGGTATCCTCAACGGTACCATTTTCCCATACAAGGTCTTTCCAATGCACAAGGGAGAGGCATTCGCGGGCCTCTTCCAAGGTGAGAGTCCCGTCGTGGGCGCGGAGGTAATCACCGGCGGTCTGGTAACGCCACCAGCTTTTGCTGTGGGGATTGCCCACGGCCTCGTCGGGCTCGGTGGTGTAGTACTTCTCAGAGAGAAGATGGTTGGTGACCAGCATGAACTTGTCGTCTGGCTGCTTGCGCACGACCATCGACTTCCATCCGTCTTCCTTGTCGAACTCGAGTACGGCACAGTTACCGGCGGCATCCGCAATCATGTAGTGGTAGCCCGAACCGACGGCGGCATCGTGACGGATGTCCAGTGAGGCTGCAAGGTCGAGCGCCTCCTGGACGGTTGCGCAGCGGTCAAGCCACAGGCGCATGATGATCGTCGTGCCGACCCTGTGCTTGCCGCTCTCCTGCTGCGCCGCCTGCTTCGGGAGGGCCATGATGGATGTACACAGGCCCTTTTCGTTTATTCCGTCCACCGGCGCATAGATTGCCGCCAGGCAGCTGAGTTTCGAGGCGAACGATTCCGGCAGCTTGTCGAGCGAATAGCCGAAGTGCGACATGTCGCTCACGCCGATCGAGGCATATCCTTTCCTGGGGCGCGATATGGTGACCATAGTCGGGTTCTTGAAATAGTCGTAATTGCGGCCGTAAAGAAAGCCGCTGCCGTCCGCTTTGGCAGCCTGGAAACTGGTACAGTTGAATGTCGCCAGTTCGCCGTCCTCGTCTGCAACCTGGGCGCTTTTTATCTTGAGCGGCAGCCCCTTGCCTATGCGGCCCACAACGTATTCAAGCAGCTTGGCGTTGCTGTCGATATCCTTGGAAATCAGGTCGTCAAGGTCGTAGGAGGCCTTGTATTCCATCTTGTAGAGATACTTGTTGCCGCCGACGGACTCAACGGTACCGAGGGTGGAGAGTTCGCCGCCCCAAACACAGAGAACGGCAATGCACAGTGCAGCGACTATGCCCAGAATCCAGAATAAAACCTTTTTCATGAAATCACTATCAACGTTGAAACTCTCAAATGTACAACTTTTTCCCTTTCATTCAAAACTCTCCGTCCAAAATCAGTCTCAGGCCAATCTTATTGCACGTAGCGATAATTTTTCGTAGGTTTGCGATATGAAAACTGTGCAAATCATTACGTTGACACTGGCGTGCCTCCTCCTTTCCGCAGCTGCCGCAAGGGCGCAGGCCCCAGAAGGAGCGCAGACCAGGAACCTGCTGCGGGTTGGCTGGGGGGATTCCATGTTCGAGCAGTTGGTTTTCTACCCTGCCGCCGGGGCGTCCGGCCACACCTACACAGGCCACATTTTCGCCGACTACCGCAGGAGCCTCGGCAAGGTGGTCAGTCTGGGCGCAGAAGTGGATTTCCAGAGCATCTGCTGGACGCAGGAAGGCCGCCGCTTACGTAATTATGAATTTTGCGTCCTGCCAACCGTCCGTTTCACCTGGCTGGACCGCGAATGGGTGCGGCTCTACTCCGGGCTGGGTGCCGGGATGCTCGCCGCCTGGAACAATTCCGACGACGGCGAAACCCTTCCGGTGTTCGACGTAAACACCATCGGCATCCAGATAGGAAAAGGCCACTGGTGCGGGTCGGTCGACCTGGGCCTTATGGTCGCACTCAAAAACGTGCATCACATATACATGGCCGGCTCCCGGCTGGTTTCCGTGGGCCTGAATTACCGCTGGTAGCCTATGAAGAAGTTTTTCATTATCACTCTTGCAGCGCTTTCCGTCCTTTCCTGCCGCCATCCGGAGGTGGAACAGGTGGACTTCGACACCTTCCAACCGGTCACGATGAATACCTCCTCCGTCTTCACGGGAGACGGCAACCTCAACCCCGACGTGCAGGTCATGGAGGATCCGGACCCCGGAGTGGACGCCAAGCTTGCCTTCACCAACGCCAACACCATAGTCCGCAATATCCTCGGTGAAATCAACTGCAACTCCCTGATCCACATCGCCGGAATCTACTCCGGGCACGACGTGGACGGATTCCCGATCACCCTCTCCGGCAAGCTGCTCCTGCCGCGCCAGGGTCCCATAAAGAACCTCATCATCGTAAGCCACTACACCATAGGCGCAAACTTCGAAGCCCCATCGGAGACCTTCCCGCTTGAAGGCCTCTGGGCGACAAAGGGATATGCCGTGGCCATAGCAGATTACATAGGATACGGGATCACGGCGGACCATATCCACCCATATATGCATCGCGAAAGCACAGCCCGTTCCGTGGTCGACATGGCGCTTGCGGTCAAGCCCTACCTGAAACACATCGGGCGCGAGCCCGAGAGCGACAAGGTCATCCTGGCGGGCTACTCGCAGGGCGGCGCCACCACAGTGGCCGTCATGAATATGATCCAGGATGAATGCGAGGGCATATTCCCCATCAAGAAAGTGTACGCCGGCGGCGGCCCCTACGACCTTGCCGCCACCTACGACACCTCGATTGAATGGGACGAAACCGGCATTCCCTGCGCAATCCCGATGATCCTGCAGGGCATCAACTACGGTGAGGACCTGGGGCTGAAAATGGAAGACTTCTTCCGTCCCAGGCTGCTGGAAGGCTACGAAGACTGGATCAATTCCAAGAAATACACGGTCAAGGAAATCAACGAGAAGATCAATGCCTCGGCGATTCACGAGATACTGACGGACGAGGGCCGCAGCAAGAAAAACCGCCAGACAGCCCGCCTGTACCACGCTCTGCTGAGCAACTCCGTACTCAATTTCGCCCCGCACGCCCCCATTTTCCTCTTCCACAGCACGCAGGACAGGACCGTTCCGTTCGTCAACGCCCTCAAGGCCGAACAGTGGTTCAAGGGCTACGATGTCCAGTACGACTTCGGGGAATACGGCAACCACGGTTCGGGCTGCGTCATGTTCATCATCAAAGTGTTCCAAGACCTATGAGAAAGATTGCACTTATCTTCATGGCCCTTGCGCTGCTCTCCTCCTGCAAGAAGGAGAAGATAGTCTCCGAGCCCTGCACTTTCGACCTGAAAATCAACTGGGTGAAGGGCACCAAGGTGCAGTTCACCGTCACGCCCGGCGACCAGGATGCCTGCTACTGCTACGGTATCTTATCTCCTGACCAGCCGCAGGCCGAATGGTCGGACAAGGATCTGATAGCATGGCAGCTGGAATGGATTAAGGAAATCTACGACAGTCTGGCGGAATCTGGAGAGGCCGGCTCTTTTGCCGATATGTTCTGTTATAAAGGCACCCGCACAATCAAGCAGACCAAACTGTCTTCCGGGACCGACTTCGTACTGATGCTGTTTCAGGTCAACCCGCAGACAAAGGAAGCGATAGGGCCTCTCTACAGGCTTCCGTTTTCCACCCCTCCCGTGGCCATGAAAGAGCTGTCCTTCACGATCCACCCGAACGATAACGGCTTCACCATCATTCCCTCCGACCCGGAGCGCACATGGTTCTGGGAATATGAGTCCAATGAGAAGGTCGATGATGTATTCGGAGGCGCTTACTACTTCTACTACAGCGTCCTGGACATGTACGAGGAGTATGACTTCCTGGACAACCTGTTGTATAAAGGGCCCTCCGGCCTGGTCCTGCCTGAACTGGAGTCCTCAATCCACGAGGACGTGGAATACATAATGGCCATGTCCGGCTGCTCCGGCGGCGAAATCGACTCCGACGTTTACTACGCCAAATTCACCATCAAGGGCCGCAAAGTATCCTTCACCTATTCCGACGTCCCGATCCAGTAGTCAGTAGATTCCATATCGTTATATATGCTCACAATCATACTTGCTGCAGCAGTTGCCGCTTCCAGTCCCGTGCTCAGGCCGGACAACATTCCTGAAATCGTATCCATGCTGACCCTGGAGGAAAAGGCCGCTATCCTAGTAGGATGCGGATCCACCGCCTTCGACGGTATAGGCCGCAATGACATAGGCGTCAAAGGCAGCGCAGGAGCCACTCACGCCGTTCCCCGTCTGGGCATTCCTTCGATAGTCCTTGCCGACGGACCTGCCGGCCTGCGCATCGACCCCACCCGCCCGGGTACTGACAAGACTTTCTACTGTACTGGATTCCCTATCGGCACGATGCTCGCCTCCACATGGAACCCCGGACTCGTCCGGGAGGCGGGACAGGCAATGGGCAACGAAGTGCTAGAGTACGGGGTGGATGTGCTGCTGGGCCCTGGCGTGAACATACACCGCAACCCCCTCTGCGGCAGAAATTTCGAATATTATTCCGAGGACCCCGTGCTTGCCGGGGAGACGGCCGCCGCAATGGTGGACGGAATCGAGTCCAACGGAGTAGGTGCCTGCGTGAAGCACTTCGCTGTCAACAATCAGGAACTTAACCGACTCCAAAACGATGCCCGCGTCAGCAGGCGCGCCCTTCGTGAGATATACCTCAAGGTATTTGAAATAGCGATACGCAAGTCACAGCCGTGGACACTGATGACCTCCTACAACTATATCAACGGCACCCACGCATCCGAAGCCCCCTGGCTCCTGACCGATATACTCCGTGGCGAATGGGGGTTTGAAGGCACAGTGATGACCGACTGGGGCGGAGGCTATGATACAGCAGCGCAGGTCCACGCCGGCAACGAACTCATCCAGCCCGGCTCCGACACCCGTTACAATGCGCTGATAGCGGCGGTCATGGAAGGACGTCTTTCCATGGAAGACGTGGACAGGAGCGTAACCCGCGCCCTTGAGCTGATTGTGAAATGTCCCTCCTACCGGGGCATCAAGCACTCCGACGCCCCCGACCTGGAGGCTCACGCAGCAGTGTGCCGCAAAGTGGCGGATGAGGGAGTGGTGCTGCTCAAGAACGAAGGCGCCCTGCCATTCGGACCCTCCGGCACTACTGCGTTGCTCGGCGTGACATCTTATGCGTTTATAGCCGGCGGCACCGGCTCCGGTGACGTCCACCGCCCCTATGTGGTGGACCTGCAGCAAGGCCTCGCCGATGAAGGCTTCACACTCGAAAGCGGCCTTGACAAGTTTTATTCTGCCTACATGCAGGATGAACGCTGGCGTTGCGCAATGGTGGACGGTAAGAATTCGTGGGTAATCGACAGGGAACGTCCGATCGAGGTGGTGCCAGTGGACATTATCCGCACCGCAGCCCGGACAGCGGACCGTGCCGTAATAACTTTCGGGCGCGTCTTCGGAGAGGGAAAGGACAGGGATCTGTATCATAACTACCTCTTGCAGGACAGGGAGTTGCAGCTACTGCGCGAGACATCCAGCGCCTTCCGTGAAAGGGGTAAGAAAGTAACCGTGATACTGAACATCGGAGGCATAGTTGAAATAGAAAGTTGGAAAGACCTGGCAGATGCCATAATCATCTGCTGGCAGCCGGGAGAAGAGGGCGGCCACACCGTGGCTTCCGTGCTCAGCGGTGAGGTAAACCCTTCCGGACGCCTTCCCATGACCATTTCAAAACGCTATGAAGACGAACCATCCGCGCCCAACTTCCCCCTGATCTATGCAGACAAGCCATTCAATTATTCTTACTACCGCCGTCTGGAGGGTAACAGGAAGGACTACACCGTCAAGGACATAGACTACACCGATTATGAAGAGGACATATGGGTGGGTTACCGCTATTTCTGCACGAAGGCCCGCGACCGGGTGTCCTATCCCTTCGGTTATGGTCTCAGTTATACTTCTTTCAAATGGAAGAATATGAAGGTGGAGGCGTTGGATGGTGCCTGGAAGGTGCGGGTTGATGTCACAAACTCAGGAAAGAGAGCCGGGAAAGATGTTGTGCAACTATATGTCTCCGCTCCGGGAAGGGATATGGAAAAGCCCGCCCGTGAACTGAAGGCTTTTGCCAAGACTCCGGAACTGCAGCCCGGCGAGAGTTGCACCGTGGAAATGATTCTTGCGGAAAGTGACCTTGCCTCATGGGATGAAGACTCGGATTCCTGGGTATCAGAGAAGGGACGATACCGCCTGATTGCAGCCAAGAATGCCGCAGACCGCGGCCTCCGCAAGATAATAAGGATTTAAACTTGCCCGCGACTATGACAATCAAAGAAGGCCGCATGCCCTTCATGGGCTACAGTACGTACTACAGGATAGTGGGAGAACCTTCCGTAAGGCCTCCCCTGCTGCTTCTTCACGGCGGTCCCGGAAGCACGCACAATTACTTCGAAGTGCTGGACCGCGTTGCCGGCGAAACCGGTCGCCAGGTGATTTCCTACGACCAGTTAGGCTGCGGGGAATCATACCTGGACGGCCACCCGGAACTGTGGACTCTGGATACCTGGATGGACGAACTGATAGCCCTCCGGGAGCATCTTCATCTCGACAGGATGCACATCCTGGGACAGTCCTGGGGCGGCATGCTCATCATCGCCTACCTCATCGAAAAGAAGCCGGAAGGCATCTGCTCAGCCATCATCTCCAGCGGCCACGCATCCTCCAGCCTCTGGGCCAGCGAGCAGCACAGGATGATAGCGCTGATGCCCGAAGAGGACCAGGAAGCGATCCGCAAGGCTGAAGAAACCGGCGACTTCAATGCCCCCGGTTACCTCCGGGCCAACGACCGTTTCATGGAACTCCACTGTGCCAGCACGGACGAGAACAGCCCGGAATGCCTCACCCGTCCCAAACGCTCGGGAAAAGAGGCCTATCTCTACGGCTGGGGGCCCAACGAGTATGTTCCCACGGGCAGCCTCGGAGATTTTGAATATTTAGACCGTCTGGGAGAAATAACCTGCCCCTGCCTCATCTTCAGCGGCTCCGAAGACCTTTGCACCCCGGCAGTGGCCCGTTCGATGCATGAAGGCATCCCCGGGAGCCGATGGGAACTGATGGAGGGCGCCAGGCATATGTGTTTCGTGGACCGCCACGAAGACTACTGCCGGATTCTCGAGTCCTGGCTTGAGGAGCACGACTGATCCGGGAGGTGCAATAAAATAGATTATTTTGTATATTTGTGTGCGCACACACAACATCTATGATTCGTCCATTATTGAAATACCGCAGGCCTGAGACCTATCAGGAAACTGCGTACTGCGACAGCATCATTGCCGTCTCATCTTTAGAAGACCCGGAGGAAGGTTCCGATTGGGTATGGGAGGAACAGGTATGAATAAACTGCATCTGCTTGCCATCGCATGCCTGCTCTCAGGATGCACCTATGCAGGGATTGAAGGGACTGCGGATTCGAAGGTCTATACCGCCGGCTTTGAATCCGTTCCCACGCGCTCATACCTCGACTCCGGAATGAAAGCACACTGGAACGAGAAGGACGAAATAAGCGTATTCAACACCACTCATAACGACAGATATATCTTCGACGGCCAGACCGGCGATACCAGCGGAGAGTTCCACGCCGCCGAGTCTCCCGGCTCCGGAAGCGCCCTGGCCTACACCTATGCCGTATATCCTTATTCAACTGCAACATCCATATCGCCCGACGGCGTAATCAGCCTCAACATTCCGGACCGACAGCAGTACTTCCCGGAAAGTTACGCTCCAGGAACCAACTATATGTCCGCCATCTGCGACAAGAGTTCAACCGACTTGTTTTTCCGGAATCTGTGCGGATACGTCGTGCTGTATCTTTACGGGGATGCCGTAATAAGTTCGATTGAATTCAGAGGAAACGGCGACGAAGCCATCTCCGGCCCGGCTACCGTCTCCCCCGCTCCCGGTGCCGCTCCGGAGCTCAGGATGTCGGCTGGAGCCTCCCATAGCATAACTCTCGACTGCGGCGACGGCATAGCCCTCGGAGCGACCGGGCAGGAAGCCACCGCATTCTGGTTCGTCATTCCACCAGTCACGTTCAATAAGGGATTTACCGTCACTGTCATCGATACTGAGGGCCGCAGCCTGCAAAAGTCAACATCTGTCGCCAGGACCGTAGTCCGCAACGTCAAGAACGGCATGGCTCCTTTCGAGGTCGTTTTCAGCGGCCAGGGCATTCCGGCGGAACTCATTTCCGCGTCAACTTCCACCCTCGCTTTCAGCTGGGGAAGCGATGCCGATACATCCTCGGAATGGAACGCTGCCCTCTATTCAGATGCGGACTGCACCGGCATCGTGCAGGAGTTCTCCTTCCCTGCCGGCACCTTCTCAGAAGCACCGCGCTTCGTGTTTTCCGGACTGAAGGCCGGCTGCGACTACTGGTTCAAGGCAAGTCAGCCGGGCGGCAAGGAAAGCGCAGTGCTGACGGCCAGGACGGACGGTTTCACTGTTGTACCCGTCTCTCCGGCCACGAGCGGAACCGTCTTCGCCGAAGACTTCAGCGAACTGCGCTGGGACGGCGATCCGGTCAGCGGAGCCTGCGGCTACCTGCCGTCAGACCGGAGCGATTTCTCCAACGGTCCGGGCAGTTACGTCGGAGGCAATGAAGCCCCGTGCATTCCGCTGCGTGAGCAGACCTCGGCGCTGCAGTCAAGCCGTCTGCAGGATTGGGTAAGCGAGATGAACGTTTCCGTACGTCCCGGCGCCATCGAGTTGGGTTCTTCCGGCAAGAAGAAAGGATACCTCATGACCCCGCAGTTCGTGATGCGTCCCGGCAGCTTCATTACGGTGGACGTCACCCTGAAGGTGGCGGCCTGGTCGAACACCTCGACGAACGTATGGTGCGTCGCCGCGATGGATTCGCAGAACGTCAACGCAAGCGGATACACATCGGACTTCAATCATCATCCGACTGCAAGCGACAAAATAAAGCATTTTACCACGCCGAATCCCCTCGAATGGCAGACGGTGACGGTAAAGGGACTCCGCCTGGACAGCGGCGACCGCATAATGGTCGGGACCAAGGCCAGTTATCCCGTACCGCAAGACAACGACGGACGCCTGCTCATCGGCAGCATCGAAGTACAGGCCACCGGAGGGATGATACTGGAAGACCCCCTCTGCTTTGCCGACGGCACCCAGGTGGCAAGCCCTTCACAATGGCCCGCCCGCAGGCAGGAAATTCTGGATATCTTCCAGCGCGAAATGTACGGGCAGATGCCCCCTGCGAGCCCCATCTATTGGGAAAAGGTCGAAAGCGGCAGCACCACCCTCCCCGCCCTTGCGGGTTATCCTTCCGCGCCGGCCATAAGGGAGCAATACCGCATGTGGTTCAAGTCCGACAAGAGCGGTCCCAGCGTCATATGGCTGATAATCAGGCCGACCGACGCCACCGGTCCCGTCCCCGTCATAATGACGCTGAATTATTACGGCAACCATTACCTGATGAGCGACACGCAGGTGCTTGGCCCGGAATACAGGAGTAATGCCGTTTCCGGCGGCCGCGGAGGCTGGATCGACCCTTCCAACCGCTACTTCTGTCCTACCAACCTGCTCATTTCCAGAGGATATGCCCTGATGACGGCAGATTATGAAGACATCACCGGCGACCCGGAACCTTTCGTGGCTTCCAAGGCCTATAACCGCGTATTCACCCTCTGGGGAGAGCGGGACGAGAGCAGGACGGACAATCCCACCGCCCTGGGCGCCTGGGCCTGGGGACTGATGAGGGGCCTCGACCTGATCGGCGAAATCGAAGGCCTTGACGAAGGAAAAGTGGTGGTTACCGGCGCGTCCAGGCTTGGCAAGGCCGCACTGATCGCCGGAGCCTTCGACCAGCGGTTCAAAGTGGTGGTTCCCGTACAGACCGGTTCCGGCGGCGCCCCGCTCACCAAGCACCTCACCCCCGACAAAGAGAGCGTTGAGTCGGAGACAAGCACTTATCCACATTGGTTCTGCAAAGCATACTACAAATATGCCGGCAACGAATATTCTATGCCCTTCGACCAGCATATGCTCATATCCTGCATAGCCCCGAGGGCATGCCTCGTGGACGGATTCAACCACAAGTGGTTTGACACCGAAGGAGAATATCTTGCCGTCGCCGCCGCCAGCCCCGTCTGGAAAATCCTGGGCGGCTCCGGAATGCCCGATGTGACCTGGCCCGCAACCGGCAGCACAGCCGGAATCGGTCCCGACCTGGGATATGTCCGGCGCGCCGGCACCAAGCAGGCCGACCACGGCATGATCCTTCAGGACTGGCTGTGGATGATGGACTTCGCCGACAATTCTATACGCTGAAATCCATTACGCTGCGGACGGTCATCGACTCGTCCAGGGCGGTAAGGTACGATACGCTGAAGCGCCTGCCGCCCTTCTTCACATTTACCACCACGTGTCCTCCTTCATAGGACTCTTTCGCGACGTCCGCCATCCAGGACGCGTCGCCATCCTTGGCGCGCCGTTCAGCCGGCATTATGGTGGGACAGATGATACGGCTCCCCGGGTAAAGGCTCCTGTCTGAAAGCATCTCCATGCAGGGCGGCAGATTGTGCAGCTGATCCCATACGCAACTTACCCATACCTGCGGTCGGAGAGCGGAAACCAGTTTGGGACTCATGGAATTATGCCCGTGATGGTTGACCTTCGCCACGCTTACCGGGCCACAGACAGCGGCCAGATCGTCCTCTATGAATCTGGGAGTACCGTCCGGGTCCTTGAAACGTGCGGAAAAATCGCCGGCGGTAAAGAAACTGAATCCGCCGTAACTGAACACCATTCCAAGGCTCATGGCGTTCTCGTTCAGCTTGGTGGCACCGGCTTTCTTCTTGGCAGCGAACAGGTCGGTGACCGTACCGTCCGGAGCGGCGATACGCCCGTTGGCACAGATATTCCGCACATGGAATCCGGGATAGCGGCCTGGGTGCCTCAACTGGACTATCTGGTCCGTCGCGCCAAGGCGGAACTTCTCTATCTGCATCCCCCGGTGCCTGTACATATAGGCATAGAACCTTTTCATATGCTCGACGGTGTCCGGATCACCACCCTTGGTTGCATCCGGCAGAGGGTCGTCGTAATCGGGCCAGCAACGGTCGATGGCCTTGCGGAAAGAAAGGATCTCCGCCGCCTGGGAAAAGCCGCTCAGGCAGTATTCCTGCCCGTCACGGACAAGCTTTTCCGCGTAAAAGCGGTCGCTGCCGGCGTGGTCGTTGTGATAGTGAGAGAGCAGCATATAATCGACGTCCGTGCCAGACGGGTTGACGCGGGATACATAGCGCGCTATCCATTCTCCGGAATGCCTTTCCGGCCCGGGAAGCAGCGGAACGGCCTTTTCGCCGCGGGCAAGGGCGTCGAAGTCGCCGCAGTCAAGAAGCATGGTGGTACCGTCCGGGAAAATAAGGAACATAGACTCAGCCACACCGGTGTAGATGAAGTGAATCTGGAATTCTCCTTCCTTCCAGCCAGGCCAGGGCCTGCCTGCCCGCGGATCGCGGCATCCTGCTGCGAAGGCCTTTTCCCAATCGGTCAGGAGCAGCACGGCCCCTGCAAGGGCAGATGTCTTTATGAAATCCCGCCGGTTCATTTCACGGTAATCCTGAGTGGTTTCCTTGTTGCCTTTACCAGGACTTCTTTCGGTCCGCCTGGCAGGCAGGCTATGACGGCCACTTCCCTGCCTGCGAGGTCAGCAGAGAATTCCAGGGTAAGGCTGACGGAGGACTTGTCGGATGCCCAGTCCGCTCCTGTCACAAGTGTGCCGAAGCCGGTGGAAACGGTTCCCGGTGTGCTGTAGGCGTTATACCAGTTGATTATCGGGGAAGAGAGCCCGGAGAAGTTGTACCACCCTCCGCCGCGCCCCGTGGCAAGCATAAAGTGCTCATAGCAATTGTACGAATCGGCACACTCGCGTTCCCAGTTTTCGAGGGCCGTTTCTGCGATACGGCGTGCCAGGTCAGGCCTTCCAAGGTCGAGCATGGTCTTCCAGAGAATCATCTGGTGGGGCATCCACACGGTGCCGTTCCAGTATCCGTCTATGCGGTAATAAGGGGCCCTCTGGTCAACGGCGGTGATTCCGTACGGGCTCCACAGCTCGCCGGAGGTGAAAAGATGCTCCAGCAGGGCCTCCTGCTGTGCTGCCGATGTGATGCCGGCAACCAGGGGCGAGACGCCGTCGAGCCCCATATTGAAATTGACGCCATCATCCGTACGGTACTGCCCGTACGGCTTGCCGGAAGCATCATGCATGACGTATGCGAAGTAGCCAGCCTGCGCATCCCAGGCATTGTCCAGTATGCCTTTGGACATGGCGGCGATATCCGAATCGAACTGCCTGATGTCGGCAGCGAGGGCCTTTTTACGGCTGCAATCCGAGGCCGCCTGCAGGTGTACCGCTATCAGACGAAGGATTTTCGCACACCGGATGTAGTAGGAAGTTGACACCATGGGGGCAGTACGGGAGCGAAGTTCCTTCTGGGGGCGCAATGTCCACTGAGGGGGATAGTCGTCCCAGCCCCCGCTGTTGTAGAATATGCCCCAGGTGGCGACAAGTCCGCTTGGCTTACGGAATTCCGGACCCGTCATATAGTCGTAGAAACGCTTCAGGCGCGGATATATCTCTCGGAGCTGCTTTTCGCTGCAGCCGCCCCGCTCCCATACATCGCCGATGGCGAGAATCTGCGTGGCGAGCGGCGTACCGTGGTGGACGAAGGGCGCCTTTTCCTCCGGGGCCGTAGTGTACTGGCGTATGATTTCGTAGCCGCGTCCCGGGTCGATATCGCTCATCGCCCAAGCGATGAAACCGCAATCCCAGGTGTAGAGGCTGTTCCAGAGCTTCCCGGGGCAGAAGTGACGTATGGGTTCGCCGTATGCGTCGATGGGGTAAACCACGTTGGTCAGGAGGGTGGCCTGGAGGAGACGGTACCCCAGAGGCCTGTCATCCCCCGCAACGGCAGGTTGGCAAACTTCAGCTGGTTTTTCTTCCAGCATCCTGCCAACCTCGTCTTCACTCCCGCAGACTATCAACTGGCGGACCACCGTATCCCTTTGGGGCTGAAGCACGACCGGGCGAAGGAAATTGGCCGTAAAGTGCCCTTTCCGGTCTCCCTTGAAATCCTTGAACACGTGGTCGTGGGCCTTCAGGGGCATAAGCGTTTCAAGACGCGCACACCGGAACTGGCGCACCTCGCTGTAAGGGTAATCCCAAACGACGCCATAGACAGCGTCCACCTCCGGATAGCGTACGGTGAACCAGCCGCTCCCCTGCTTGATTTCGGGCGTCCACTGCTCATCGGCGCCACCGGCCTTGCGTACGGCAAGCTGGAGGTTGATGTTCTGTATAATGTCCGTATTGTTGACGCAACGGGCCTCCAGCAGCACCCGGTTGCCGTCGATGATATGGTAGGTGGCGTCAACATAAACCTTATCCTTCCACTCAATATCGTGGCGATAGGTAATGTGGCGCATATCGGCGGATACATCCCACGGATGCACGCCGGACTCTGCCAGAGCGCACGGCACCTTGAAATTGCGTCTGTACACCCCCGGGACCAGGCAGAACTCCACCTGTATGCCCGAAGACAGGTCCTGGATGTGGGACACGCCGTAATACTCCTTGGAGTACGGGCCCCATTGGGACAGGGATGCGATATCGTGTGACGGGCCGGCGAGAAGCACGGAAGCCAGCAGCAGGGTAATCAGCATAGGATAATCAGTAGATGTCGATGCAGACGGGTTTTTCCGAACGGACGGGCAGCCAGAGAACCAGGTATGCGCCGTCCCAGGCGATGTGTGTACCGGCCTTGTAACCGGAGTACGGCAGGCCGTCGAGATTAACGCCGGACAGTCCGTCTGAGCCCTTCAGGATCAGGCAGACGCCGTCCGCAGGATGTTCCGGAGACGCTTCCAGGCGGAAAGAAGAAGAACCGGCCGAAGCAAGATATGCGCGCTGGGTGACGTCGTAGGGAACTTCTGCCC
>JAEEGL011648626.1_pt1 | contig 16693 bp, 15 predicted proteins | sample 9134231 | NCBI WGS metagenome assembly JAEEGL01 (sample SAMN16246548, study PRJNA631951) | gut metagenome | biome: gut microbiome; feature: rumen; material: fiber-attached | host: Bos | place: Iran: Karaj | collected 2018-10 | reverse complement strand
ATGAAAAAGAAAAGGAAGAAAACAATAATGAAAAAGAAAAGGAAGAAAACAATAATGAAAAAGAAAAGGAAGAAAACAATAATGAAAGAGGAAAAGAAGAAAATAATAATGAAAGAAAAAATGAAGAAAACAATGATGAAAGAAAAAATGAAGAAAACAATGATGAAAGAAAAAATGAAGAAAACAATGATGAAGAAAATAAGGTTGAAAATTCAAATTAATAAAAAATATTTAATTTGAATAAGTTATTATTAATTTTTAATGTAACTCCTTTAAAAATATTTAAAAAAAAATAAACAATCCAACAAAAATTATCCTCCCTATGAAAAAATAATATAAAAACCCTAAAAAAAATAAAAAAAAAAATATATTCAAAAAAAAAAAAAAATGTCAACAAGCCATAGTAATACTCGTTCAAAAAATCCTCAAATATTCATAGCAAAACTATCACCAAGCATTCGTTATAAAGACCTAGAATATGAATTTAGTAAATTTGGTAGAATAAGAACACTTCAATTAAAAAAAGGATATGCATTCATAGAATTTGAAGATTATCACGATGCAGACTACGCGATTCACGAAATGAACGGAAGACGCTTAATGGGTCAGAGAATCGTAGTGCAGGCAGCTCGTGGAAGGAGACCAGATACATCTCCACGTTCACGTGTTAGACGACCAGGTCCACAGGAAACTGACATATGCTATAATTGCGGGAAGACTGGTCATTGGGCTAATGAATGTAGAGAAGCTAAGAAACCAAGGTAAAAATATTTTTTTTTATTTTTTTAGAGGAAAATTTTATGAAGATAAAAAAAGAAATGGAAGTGATGAGAGAGAGGATAGAAGAAGTAGAAGTAGATCCTTGTCTAAAGGAAGTTTATATAATAAATCCAGATCACAATCTAAAAGCCCTGATAACAAAGAAGAGGATAAAAAAATTGAAGATGAAAAAATTGATATAAATAGAGAGGATGATAGGAAAAATGAAGAAGAGAAACAAATTGAAGTTAATCAATAAAGTTTAGATATTTTTATTTTTTTTTGTTTTGAATAGATTTGTTAAATGAAGAAATTGATTAAGAGAAATATAAAATAAATTTTATGTTTAAAAATTCTTTTATTCTTTTATTTACAATTGATAGAGAAGAAAAAAATAATTTTTTAATTTTTGGAATTGTATTTATTTTTAATTGGAGAAATGTTTTATTATTTTTTATTTTTTAATATTCATTAAATAAAAATAAAAAAAGATATTTAGAATAAAAAAAAGAATAATTTATTTTTTATACAAAAGTATAATAAACCATTTAACAATTAACTATTTAAAAATTTAGAAAAAATTAATATTTATTTGTTTGATAATTATAAGGAGATCTCCTTCCACCATTAAATTGTTGATTATATTGCTGTTGTTGATTGTATGGTGGTTGTTGATTATATTGTTGTTGTTGATTATATTGAGGTTGTTGATTATATTGTGGTTGCTGATTGTATGGTGGTTGTTGATTGTATTGTGGTTGCTGATTGTATTGTTGTTGTTGATTATATTGAGGTTGTTGATTAGGACTTCTCCTTCCTTGATTCATATTTGGAGTTCTCATTTGTCCATTTCCATTATTATAAAAAGGATCATTTCTAAAATCATTCATATCATTATTAAAATCTTCTCCAGAAGGAAGACCCAAAGGTTGATTACCTCTATTATTCGCATTGTTATTATTCCCAGGACTTAATCTAGGAATATTATTCCTCATATCATTTAACAATTGATAATTCCTTTCAAATCCTACTTTCTGTCTATAATCATTATATTCTCTATTAAAATTATCTAAATCTCCTTCATTCATTCCTCTGAAAATATTATGTTCTTCTTGTTCACCAGTATTCTTATTTCTTTGTTTAATTAATTTAGCTCCTCTATCATCTAACATTCTCTGATGAGCAGCTTTCTGTATTCCATTACTATTTTTATAAGCTTCCTGTTTCTCAGAAATTCTATGACCATCATCTCCATATTGTCTAATAGCTCTTGACTGATAACTTTCTTTAACAGGTTGGCCAGAAGAATAATCAATTTTACTAACATAAGCTTGAGAAATCATTGTTCCTTTATTTGCACCTCTACTATTTTGATTCTGAACATTCACCAAATTATTTTGCATATTATTAATTTGATTATTCATATCACCAAGTAAATTTTGAATGTGATTTCTTCCAAAACCAAAACCAGAAAAAACATCATCAAATGGATCACTGAAATCATCTATTCCAAAAAATGGTTTGTTTATGAAATCATTGAAAAAATTGTCCATTTGATTGTTACCGTTATACGTTTGATTTCGTTGAATTCTGTTGTTTTGAGGATTCGAATATGGATTTTGAGAATTACTTCTTTGATAGTTGTTGTTTTGTCTTTGATTATACATGTTTTTTATTATTTAATTTTCAAATGGAATTTTCTATTAAATAGTTTTTTAGAAAAAGGAAAATCAATTTTATGATATTTTTTTAATTTTTTTTTTTATTGGAATTATTATAATTAATTATTAATTTATTTATATTTATTATATAGTGTAAAAATGAAAAGGTATAATACAGGACCATTTGATAAAAATAAAAAAGGTTTTTTCAATGATAAAGAAAAACAAATAAAATGTAATAAAACAATTAAAGCTTATATAAATGAAAAATTAAAGAATTTAAATAAAACACAATTAAAAAATTCACCAACAAAAATAAAAAAATCAAAAAATCCAATTATAATAAAGTCAATAATTCCATGTTCAATAAATTCAAGTACGTCAACAAATTTAAGTGATAAATCAAAAGAATTAAATATAGAAATTGAAGAAAATGAAAATTTAAAAGAGCAAATAAAAACTTCTAAAAATAATATAAATAATTTAGAAGAAATATTAAATCATATTTTAAAAGAAAGTTATCCTTTAAGTAAAGAAGAATGTCCAAAACCAACTCCAGAAATAAAAAGATATTCAATTCCAAAAAAAGGAAAACATGAAAGAATAACAAGTTATTCAAGAGAAAAAGATGGTGAAGAAAAATATATAAAATATATTCAATCACCAGAACAAATAAATAAATATGAAAAATATTTCGATGTAAAAAAAAACTATTAACTCAAAAAAAAAGAAAAAAGAAAATATAAATAAAATAATTTATTTATTCACTTATTATTTATTTCCTTCCTTTTTTAATTTATTATAAATAAAAAAACTTTTAGTGAGTTCTAATTTATTTATTTACCAGAATTTTTAAGTTATAATTATTATTATTTATCTATATAATAAATGAATAAATAACCTTTTAAATAAAATTCATCTTTCTATCAAAATATTTTTTTCTTAAATAAAGAAAAAAACGATAAATGTATTAATTATTAGTAATAAATATTAATCAGACAATAATAAAAAAAAGTTATTTCCAAAAAAAATAAAATTTTAAAACTAAACTCTCAAAAAATAAAAAAATAAAATTCCTGTAAAAAAACTCAAGGTAAGAAATTATCAGGCATTTGATTAGCATCTTGAATTCCAGGTTGTTGGATAGGTTGTTCTCCAGCTTTAACATCTAATTCATCCATAACTTTCATTCCATTAGCTTCAGCGACTTGATTAATTAATTCATTAACTTCTTGATCATTTGTAGTTCCAACATTAACATTATCAAAGACTTCATTCATCATATTACTATTAACATCTAAATCATCAAACATTTTTTCAAAATTAGCCATTGTTTCATTGATTTGAACCATATCACCAATATTCCCAGCAGAAACCATTTTCTCAGTTAAACTTTTCATATTTTCTGTCAATTGTTGGGTTTGATATGCACTTTGTAATCTTTGAGATATTGTATCCACTTTTGATGAAAGAACTTGATATCTTTTTATTTCATTTTTCTTCCTTATTGCATCCGCTGCTGCTATTTTTGCATGTTCATAATCTCCTTTTGCTATCAAATCCTTCACTTTGTTTAATAAATTCTTATGTGCTGTCTCTGCTTTCTTACTTTCTTTTGAAAATTGCTTTGCCATCATTTTAAATTCAAAAATGTTGTCAAACATCTTGTCAGATGGATTTTCAGGAGGCTTTGGTTTTGCTTTTTCTTGTCCCATTTTCTAATTAGGTATTTTTTTATTATTTTAGATTGTATATTAATTGTAGAATAATAAATTTTAAAATTATTAATTAATATAAATCATTTCAAAAATAATCATTCATTTTTTTAGAAATTCATTAATTGCTAAATTAATATCACCTTCATATCGTTCTAAAATTTCATAATTTTTATCTTCATTCTCAAAACCCATTTCTTTCAATTTCAATAATTCTTCTTTGTATTTTTCCTTAGAATGATTAATCATTTCATTCATTTTTTTCATCATTTTAGGGGAAAACATTTGTTTTCTTGTTTGAGGGTTTGAAACAATTTCTTTCAATTTTTGATTAGACTCAATTAGTGATTTAATTTGAGGATGATTCAATATTTTATTCATTGAATTTATATCTGATATAATATTCTGTATCTCTTCTACAAATATTTTATCATTTAACTTTTGACTCACCATTTGCGGATTCATTTTTTCTATTGGTGTATTTACCGTATTCTTCTTTTCTTTTTGAAATAAATTATTAAATTTTTTTTCCAAAGTATTAAAATGATTATTCTCTTCATCTTCAATTAAAATTATAGTATCATTATTTTCAATATGATATTCATTTATATATTTATTATTATCTAATTTTCTTCCTTTAAAAACTATATTTATAGATTCTATTGGAATTGAAGTTTTTTTTGCACAAGCTTGCTTCAATACTTCAACAGGCCAATTTTTATTAGCATAAACAGAATAATTTTTTGTATTATTTATCATTTTTACTTTAATATTAATATTTGGTTCAGACATAATTTAAAATTATTGTTTTATTTAACTTTTTATTTTTCAAAATTTATAAAATAAAATAAAATTTTAAATATATTTTTTTTCAATAATTAATTTGAAAAGCAGAATCAGAATTTTGATTAGTATTTGAATTAACAGAATTTTGAGAAGGTTCATCCATTCTTACAATATCAAAAACTTTTTTTCCTGAAACAGAAAATAAAAACTTCTTTTGATTAAAATTATCACTTTGATGAATATTATTATTACTAACATTACAATTATTTAAGTTTAAAATATTATTATTTCCATCATTAAAATTATTATTTTCAGTAACAGTTTTAAAGCAAACAAAATGTTTTCCAAAATTATTTTGGTTCCCTTGGTGATTATTATAAGAATAATTATAACTATTATTATTTTGTTGATTGATCCCTTTTTTCATTAATTCATATAAATAATTAATTTGTTTAATATTATCTAAAGTAGCAGTACCAGAAAAAGGATTATCAATAAGAAAAGAAAGTGGATTTTGTAAAAAAATAGGTCTTTGTCCATTTTCATCAATAATATTACTGAAATTTTTTTTTTGAATTTCATGTGTTTTTTCATGAGCACTTAAATTACTGCTTTGACTGAATCTCTTAAAGCAACCAGGAAATATACAAGCATAAGGTTTTTCACCAGAATGAATTCTTAAATGAGTTCTTAAATTAAAATCTAAAGAAAATTGCTTATTACAAATTTCACATTTAAAAGGTTTTTCTCCTGAATGAACTAAAGAATGTCTTCTTAATTTTGAATTATCTAAAAATTTTTTTTTACATACTTTACATTGATATAATTTCTCACCATGTGTTAATTGATGTTTTCTAAATGCTCCTTTGTCATTAAATATTTTCTTACAATCTTCAATTGGACATTTAAATTCTTTTATTTCTTGATATTCATTATTTTTTCTACTTTGAGTTTGTGAAGAACTTATTTCATTCATATATTCTTCTTTTATCTTTTCATGATATTCATTTACTTTTTCTACATTCAAATTTTCATTTTCTATTTGAGATTCTATTTTTATTTTTATTAAGTTTGAATTTTTTGAGTTTTCAGAATTTGAAATTAAATTTTCATGATTTTGTAAATTTTCTGTCATCCTAAATTAATAATAATTTTTTTATGATTGAGCTTTATATACTTCTAAGGCGGATTTTTATTTTTTGTATTTTTTCTTACCAGTTTTAAAGATAAAAGCTTTTATTTAGTTAAATAAAGTTTTTTATATGATTTTAAATTAAATTAAAGGTTTTTATATATTATTTTAACTTTTTCATTATATTTTTTTTAATTTTTTTCTTCCTTTTAGAAAAATTAAGATATCTTTTTATTTATTTTTTCAAATTTTCATATTTTTCATTTTTGACATTTTTTTTTGAGCCAACCATTTTTTTCTTCTTTTTTTCATTTCATTATTTTCAAAGTTATTTCCTTTTAAAAACTGAATCCACACATAAATTCAATTTATTAATTGAGTATTTATTCTCATTTTTTGTTTTTCATCTTTTTAATCAAATTTCCGTTCATTTAAACTCTCTTCAAAAGTTCCATTATTTCCAGAAGAAAAATTATTTAGATCCATTTCTAAATATTTTATTAATAATAAATTTCTAAAACATATTTTCGTTTTAATTTTATTAATTAATTTTTATATTTTAATAACTAAACATTTAGAGTTTAATCAATAGAATATAAAAAAATATAAATAAAAAAAATTCATTCATATTTTTAGTATTTTTTTCTAATAAAATGTAATTTTCATTTATTGTTTTATTAGATTTTTTAATTGTTTTGAGTTAATTTATTTGTTTTAATCATATGAAAAAAAACTAAATATAAAACCGTTTTTCTTAAAACAAAATAATAAATTTTTATTTTTAAAATTAGTTTAAAAAAACTTATTTAAAACCTACTTCCTTCAGGAGGTTGTTTTAATTTAGTAAGAGATTTATCCATTTCACTTTTAATAGCTTGTAAATAAGATTCAATAGTACAATCTCTATTCCAACTTTTTAAAATATTTAAAGAATTAGGTAAAATTTCTCCATTACCTTGATTAACACAAGGTAAATTAATTTTAGTAACAAATTTTATTTTTGGAGGAACTTTAGGATAATTATTATCACATACAATTTTTAATTCATATAATATTCCATTATTAGCAAGAATACTTCCATTCCAATTTGTAAATGAATTATCTTCAGGATCTTCTAAACCATATGAAACAATTCCATCTCCTTCTTTTTCTAATTCTGCAAGAAGCCTAAAAGTTCTTGGAACTAATGGTTCATGAATTATAGATCCTTTCTCCATTTTTTATTTTATTTTTTTTATTTAAATATTTCTAATGACATATAATTTATTATTCTATAGTAAATATATATAAAAACATTTTACAGATAAAATATAAAGAATACATATTTTATTTATAATAATTTTGCATTATTCCACTCCTAACATTAATTCTTTAAATTCTTCAAAATTAATTCTACCATCATTATCTTTATCAACTTCTTTTATTGAGTTTCTAAAAATTTCTTCATATCTTTTTTCATTTTTTTTAAAAGCTCTAAGAATTTTTTTGGTGCAAATGATTCCTGATTTTTCCCTATCTATAAAATTAAAAGCATAATTTAAATTTTCATCAGTTAAAATAGTTTTTTTATTAATACAAGCTCTTAAAAATTCTTCAAATTCAATATAGCCATTATTATCACCATCTAATAAAACAAATAAATCATCAATAGTATTATCAACTATTTTTTTTTCTGCAAATTTATATAATCCATTTAATAATTCTTCTTTTGATAATTTACAATTTCCAGTTTCATTAAAATATCTAAATAATTTTAATATAATTTTAACCTCTTCATTATAAGGAATATTATGAACTAAAAAAGCCAAAATTAATTGTTGGAATTTAGATTGAAATTTATAATTAATTAAATTATTAATATAAACTAGAATTTCTTCATGAATAAAATTACTATATAATGATCTACCATTATAATGATAAAACCAAGGATGATTAATAGCATCAAAAGCAGATAATCTTTTATTAACATCAACTTCTAATAATTTACTTAATAAATCTTGAACATAAGAAGAACATTTAATTAATTTTTTATTATTTTTATCATATTTCCCTTTTTGAATTGATTTAATTATTTCTTTATCATTATTACCATCAAAAGGTGCTATTCCAGTTATTAACATAAATAATACTACTCCAATAGACCAAGTATCACATTTTTCATTATATTTTTTTTTCAAAACTTCAGGAGCAATATAATAGGAACTTCCAATAACTGTTTTTTCTTTTTTATTTTTTTCAAATATTTTTGCAGTTCCAAAATCAATTATTTTAATCCAAAAATATTCTTCTTTTGTTTGTATATCTTTTTCAATATCAGATATCATTATATTTTCTAATTTAATATCTCTATGAATAATATTATTTTCATGCAAATAAACTAATCCTGAAAAAACTTGATAAAATAAAACACATAATTGTCTTTCAGAATAATCTTTATTAATATATCTATATAATTCCCCATATTTGCAAAATTCTGTAATGATGTAATAATTTTCTTGGTCAATGTAAAATTCAAATATTTTAACGATATTAGGATGATCTAATTTTTTAAGTATATCAATTTCATTTTTAATTTCCATATCTTCAACTTTATTTTCTTGAATTTTTAATATTTTTTTCATTGCTATTTTATTTCCATTTAAATTATTAATTGCAGTATAAACAGAACCATAAGCTCCATCACCTGTTTTATTAATTATTTTATATTTTTCATAAGGATTTCCTAATTGTTCATCAACCAAAGATTGATTTGTTACTTCTAATTTTAATTCTTCTTTTATTATTTGAGAACCTAATTTACTTTTTTCTACTAAACTTATACTTTTTCTATTTCTTCTTTTAAATTTAACTACTGGTGACAATAATATATTATCTTCCTTTGTATTTGAACTTCTATTAGTGTTTAAAGTATATTTTTCATTCATATTTTTTAAATTTCTCATTTTTGTTCTTTTTATTATTATTGTCCCTAAGTTTGTTTTTGGATTTATATTATTTATTTTATTTATTTTATTTCTATCTGGTGATTCAAATATTATTTTTCGATGATTTGTTCGAGGAGATTCAAATATATTTTTATTATTTTTTGGAGAAATTCTTGATTTTTGATAATTTGATAAATTTGAATTTGTTGGTTCTTTTCTTATTTTTTTTGGAATTGATGTTGTTTTTTCAGTTTTTCTAAATGTATTTTTATTAGATATTTCGGAATTTTCTTCTTTATATTTTGTTGGAATAATTATTTCTGTTCTATCTTTTGATCCACAAATTCCCATTTATTTTTTTTATTATATAAGAAATTTTTTATATTTAATTTTTTATTTTTGTATATAAATATTATTAATTAAATCTCTTATATATTAATATTATTAATTTGATTTTTTTTAAATTAAGTTTATTTACATTAATTTTTTACTTATATAAAAATTATAATATTCAATTATTTCAAAATTGATTAATAACATAAAATCATAAATTATATTAATATAATTTTTATAAATTAGAAGAATCATTTTCCAATTTTTGATTGATATTAAATTCAAACATATTATATTTATTTAATGGATTTTGACTTCCATTATTTAAATTAATTATTGATTTTTGAGATTCAACATCAAAAGATAATTTAGAATTACTTCCTAATTTACTTTGAACTAAATTACTTTCTTCATCTCTTTCTGGAATTAAGGAATTATTTAATTTAATTTCTAATTTTTTTTTTATTCTTTTAAAAATAGGTGTTGCTTGTATTTGTCTACTTTTTCTTTTCTTTATTTTTTTATTATTATTTATTGGAGTTCTGTCGCTTGAATTAATTGAAAAATTTGATTTTGTTTTAAATATACTTTTTTTTATTCTTTCATTAACTATTTTATTATTATTTTCTACTATAATAATTCCGATAGTTTTTTGTTTTGATAAAATATAATTCATATTGTCAATGATTATTTTTTGAAGATTTAATAAATTATCTAAGTCATCATCTAAATTATCTAATTTACTAAATGAAGCTTCAAAATTTTGTAAATTTTCATCAATTTTTTTTTCAACTGTATTTAATAAATCATCTACTGGAATTGAATAATTTTCTGCTATTTTATCTTGATTCACAAAATTTTTTAAATGTCTATTTAACATTAAAAAATTTATTATTATTTTTTTTAAATTTAATATTTTAAAATATTTATCTTTTTCTATATTATATTTTATTTTTTCATTTCTTAATTTAAAAAGATAATATATTACTTGAACTGATTTAAATTCTAAATTTTCATGAGAATTTAATTTTTTCATTTTTAAAAAAACTTTTTTTTCAGATTCAGTCATAATAGTATATCTCATTATATTTTTTAATATATAAGATAAAAGAATTAATCCTAAAAAAGTTGTAATAATAATTAATATTCTTGAAAAAAATGTTTTAGGATAATAATCTCCAAAGCTAATTCCAAAAGAATTCATAATTATTAACCATATTGAATTAGTAATAGAAGTTAAATTATTTTCAGCATTTTCTTTTGGTGTTTTCTTAATTAAAAAAGCCCCAAATTCAAAAGTTCTTATTAAAAGAATAGATATAATAAGAACAATTAAAAGAATAAAGAATGTATTTATAAAAGGTTTTTCTTTTAAAATACCTCTTATAGAAAAATGTTTTCCAGGTTTAACTGAATAATTAATACATATTAATTGTGATACTAAAGTTCCAAATTTTGAAAAATCTAAATTTATAAGGAAAAAAATAGAAATTTTTGATACACTTAATAAAAAATATATATCTACTAAAAATAATGGATATATCCTATCACTACTTTTTATTATATATATTGGATTTATTTTTGGAAGGTAAAATATTGAACATATAATAAATATAATTATTCTATTTAATAATGAGTAATAAATTAAATTATTTTTCTGAATTATTATTTCTTTTATTATTAATAAAATAATCATTATAATAGAACATAATAATGAAACTACTCTTAAAAAGTTTTCTTCTTTTGTTAACTTTCTTTTTTTTAATTTATTTAAAATTTTTTCATATTCATTATTATTTATATAACCTTCTTCAATAATTTTATTTGAGTTTTTTTTATTTATTAAATTATCAATAACTCCAATAATAAAATTAAATAAAAGTAAAAAAGAAATCAATACATGAAGTTTTTGTATTTTATAATTAGCTTTTCCTTCATTACTTTTATATTCAAAATTTTTAATTAATGAATTTAAATATCGAGGATCATATACTTTTTTTTTTTCAAAATCATTTTGAAACAATTTTTTTCTTTTAAAAATTTTAGAATGAAGTTTTTTCAAACCAAATTTTAAAGAAACTTGTTTAATAATTTTCTTTTTAATTGAAGGTAAAAGTTTTTGTGATTTATTATGTGTTTTTCTTTTTTGGTTTTCAAATTCTTTTTTAAAAAATGAAGAATAAGATTTTCCTTTGTCATTTGATATAATAAATGAACGTTGATTTTGATTTTCTATAGTTTTTAATGAATTTATTGAATTTAAGTTATTAATGCTTGAAATTGAATTTTTCTGTTCAATATTTTGAATTGAAATTATATAATTACTTTCATCTTTATTTTCAATTTTCATCAAAAAATTAATTTAATTATATATTCAATTTTTTAAATCAAAATCTAAAACATTTTAAAGAAAAAAATAAATGAATTTTAAAATATCATATGTCCTTAAAATTATTATTTATCAATAAAAGAATTAATATTTTCAAAAATAAAGTTTTATCCTTTTTATTTTGATTCATTCATTAAATTAATTGAATCCATTTATAATTCAAAATGGTTGTTCAATTTCCCTTTAATAGTTCATAATTAAAAAATACAAAATTTTAAAATTTCCTATTAAGAGATTTCTTATAAATTAATTAATTACAGAAACAAGAGTTGAAATCAAAGAGATAATTTTCATTTTTTCTTAAATAAATAAATTTTTTATGATGCAAATTTAAAAAGACATTTAATTAAGATTTTCAATTATTATAATGATTATAATTTTTGGTTTAATTAACAAAAAAAATTATAATTAAATATTGAAAATTTAATTTTATTTATGAATAATTTGTATATAACTTAAATATTATTAATTTAATAAAAAAAAAATAATTTCATCATATTGAAATGAAATCAATCCCAATAAAAGGATTTTCCAAAATTCAAGTTCCAAAGTAAAAATATAAATAAATAAAATATATTAATTAGATTAAATCTTAAAAAAGAAACAAAAGTAGAACAAAGCACTCATTTTCAAACAGCAAGAATTCCAATAAATGAAGGTTTAAGTTATACTTTTAGAGCCTATCATGATAAAATAAAAAAGTCAAAAATAGATACTAATAGTTTTATCTTTGATTTAAATAATACTATGAAAATAAATTTAGAAATGATTGAATGTGTTTTACCTACTTTAACTTTTAATAATATTCAAGAAAAAAAAAATTTAATTGAAAAATTACAAAAAATTAAACAACTTTATGAGAAAAGACTTAAACTAAAAAAATTAAAAAATGAAGTTCAAAGTAAAATTCTTGTTCAAAATCAAATATTAGAAGAAACAAAAAGAAGAAGTAGAGAAAATTTAAATTATTTTGAAGAAAAATTTGATGAATTATGTAATGGTTTAGATAAAAAAATTATATTTATTAAAAAATATCAAAAAAAATTCGATGAAGTACAAATATACATTCAAAGAGAAAGCGAATATTTTCCAAGATGGAAAAAAATTTTTTATGATTATGAAATAATGACTTTTATTGTTGAAAATGAAAATTTATTAATATCAAAGAATAACATTTTAAAAGGAATAAAATTATTATCTGAACAATTTAATATTATTACTAAAGAAAATTATTATTATGAATTAAAGAGAACTCAAGAAAAAAATGAGGAAAAAAAAAGTTTAAAATATAATGATTTAATAGATTTATATCTATCAAAAAATAAATTAATTCAAATCCAAATAAATAAATTAAAAAAAATATTATATAAATCAAGTACAATATATAGATTAAAGAACATTACTTCAAAAATAGAATCTAAAGAATTAACTCATTTAAATGATGAAGATAATAAAACTTTTCTTAATGCTTCTTATTTAAATTATTCGAAATTAACAGATACATTTAATACAAATAATATAAGTAAAAATTGCGCTTGGGATATTTCTTTAATCAATAAAAATGATTAATAAATGAAGAGTAAATTATATATTTTTTATAAAAAATAAATTGAAAAACATTATAAATGTAAGAATATGAATATTTACAAAAAAGGATATTTTCAATATATAAAAAGAGTTATATATCCTCTATAAATATATAAAAAACTACTTATAAAAATAGAAAGAAAAAAATAAAATTTAATTAATTTTAAACACATATTCAAAAAAAATATTTTTTATTTAAAGCATTTAAAAATAAGAAAAAAAAAAGTAAAATGGGAGGTTGTTGTGGACCCGATCGTTCAAATATAGCTGAAGAAATAACATCATGTACATCAATTTCAGAAATTCAAAATTATTTATCTTTAAAATTAAAAGATGCAAACACAGAACAAGAAGAAATAAAACAATATTTAAAGGACAAAAAGACAATTCCAACAACAATAGATATATCAGGATTTAAAGATAATGAAATTGAAAAGAGAATTCCATATTTAGATGAAATGAAAGATTGTATTTTAAGAACACATGAATTACTTAAAAGTTATCCTGATATTGATTTAAATGAAACTAAAAAAAGATTAGTTGAATTTTATAATATGTATACTTGGTTATATGATGATGAAAAAAGATATGAAAATTGGATGTTTAATTTTAAACAATTTGCTGAAAGTAATGGAAATTTTGAAAAATTAAATATAGAACAAAGTAGAGGAACTATGCCTGTTAAAGGAACTAAAACTTTAAAAAATATGGAAAATAGTAAAAAAAATAATGAAGTTTAAAAATATTTATTTTTTTGTTTATTTTTTTTTTTCAAAAAATATAATTTTTTTCTTTATTTTTTTTTTTATTGATTTTATATTCTTTTTTTATGTATTTAACTTGATAATTTTTTAAGAAGAAAATTTTATATAAATATATTTTTTTTTTAATTAAAAATCTATTATATCTTTAAAATGTAAATTTTGAAATAAAAAAAACTAAACAATTTAATAATAAGAAGTTAAAACTTAATCAATAGTAATAAAATATATATAAACTTAATAATTTTTATTATTTTTTAATATAGTAGGAGCATACCTTCTCATACCACTTAAACTACTTTGATTATTTTTAAAAGAATTATCAAAAGCATTTTTATTGTTATTAGGTTTAGTAATCCAAGGGTCATCATTTCTCAAATTATAAGAATTAGCATTATTAACATCTTTAACTAATTTATCAATATTATTTTGAGAATTTTTAATCCACATTTCTTTATCATTTTCCATTTGATTTAATTTATTTGGAATTCTAGAATTATAATTTTCTTTTTCCCACATTGAAAAAGCTAATTTATCATCTTGAATATTTGCAAAAGGATGATTTGAATCTTGATGCTCTTTATAATATTCATATTTTTTTCCTATATCATAACCAAAAACTTTAGATTTTAATATTCTAATTTGATCTTCTAATGTTGCTATTTTTGACATATTTTCACTTTCATTTTTTTTTATTTTTTCCATATCAATTCTTCCTTTTAAAACTTCGTCTTCTAATTTTTTTATATATTCATCTTTTTCAATTGAATTTTTCTTTGATTTTTCATATTCTTTTTTAACAGAAACTTTTGAAAAAGAAAGTTGAATTAGACTTTCTGGAGGCAATTTTGATACTTCTGATTGTATTTGAGATGAATCTACGTTATTATTTTTTAATTTATTTAATTCTTCAATCATTTTTTCCATTTTTGTTATAAATTTTTGAGTTTTTGATGAATTTTCTATATTTTCTGTTTTTTCTTCTTCTTGACTATTTATTTCATTGTTTTTCTCTAATTCTTCCTTTTTTTCTTTTGGAAGAAGAGAATTTAAAAATAAATCTGCTTCTTTTATTCTATCATCTAATACTTCCATTCTTGTTTTTCTTGTTTTGAATATATCATCATTGTATCCTCTAGAATTATATGTTGACATTTTTTTTATTTAAAAAATATTATTTTGGAAGTTATCAATTAATAATAAAAATAAAAACAGTTAATTTTATAAATTTAAATTAAAATAAAAAACAACAAAAAATATAAACTTTATTTATAATTTTTCATTTTTTAAATGATAAAAACACAAAAGAAAAAAGCATAAATTAAAATATTTAAATATAAATAAATAATTAAATATTATTAACTTCATCAGGTATATTACTATGTTCAATAACTTTAATTCTAGCACCTTCATATAATAAAACAGCACAAGGATAATATATATCATTAGGTAAATTTTCAAAAGCAATTCCTTGATTTTCATCATTAACATAAAAACTAACATTTAAAGTATTATTATCATTAAAAGATAATAAAACTCCAATTTTATCATTAATTTGGCAAATTTTACCATAATCTTTTTGAGTATCATTAGAAATTTTCTTAGCATCACTTAAAACAAAACCCCAAAAATTATTCATTTCATTTAAAAAATAATCATTTCTTTTAAGTGATATTCCAATAACAATACTTCTTTCATCTGGTTCTGTTTCTAAAATAAATTCAGTAAATGAAATTCCATAATTATATCCTTTATCTATTAAAGCTATTTGAGCATCATCACCATAAGATTTATTTGCATATATATTATTTTCTATTGTTATTTGATTACCATGATATATTTCACTAAAATGAATCGGATGATTTGGGGCCAATATTAATAATTGATTATCTATTATTTTTTCTTCATAAAATTTTTTCGATAAATTTAATTCACGAATTAATCCTTTTGATGATATTATTCTAAATGTTTTAGATTTATTAAATTTTGTTTTTTCATCATTATTATTTTCTTTTTCTTCTTTTATTATTAATAATTTTAATAATATACTTATTTTCTCTTCTGGATTTATTTCAAATGTGTGAATTAGTCTTTTTCCATATAAAGTTTTTAAACGAACATTTATTTTTAACAGTAAAGATTTTTTACTTATTGTTCCAAATATTGGGTTTTGATAAGATTTTTCTTTTGTTATTCCACAAAAATTTATTATGCTTTTTTCAGGATTTTCATAATCTTCTTTATTTATTGATATATATCCATATGGGGAATAAATTATTTTATTTCCTTGAAATCTTTTTGAAAATATTCCTTCATTATTAGACATATTCAATTTAAAAAATAAATAGATAGTAAATAAAATAAAAAAAATTTTATATTAAATAAAAAAAATAATATTTTTAATCATCAAATTAAATTATAAATTAATTTCAAATATTAAATAAAATTTATTTTTTCAATATTTACCTTTTTAAGTAATATTTATAATGTTAAAATTTGAATTAATAATATTGGGGATTGGGGATTGGGCCCAATCCCCAATCCCCAATCCCCAATTCCCAATCCCCCTCCCCACCTATATTAAATATTACTTATTTTTTTTTTATTTCTAAATTCAAAATTATTTTTTTTATTTTTAAATTTTTT
>JAEEGL013868588.1_pt1 | contig 16694 bp, 8 predicted proteins | sample 9134231 | NCBI WGS metagenome assembly JAEEGL01 (sample SAMN16246548, study PRJNA631951) | gut metagenome | biome: gut microbiome; feature: rumen; material: fiber-attached | host: Bos | place: Iran: Karaj | collected 2018-10 | reverse complement strand
TTCAAATGAAAGTAATTCAAATCAAAATAATTCAAATCAAAGTTATTCTACTCAAAATAATTCAAATGAAAGTAATTTAAATGAAAGTAATTCTACTCAAAGTAATTCAAATCTAAATTATTCAAATCTAGATAATGTAAATGAAAGTAATTCTACTCAAAGTAATTTTACTCAAAATAATTTAAATCAAAATAGTTCAAATCAAAATAATACAAATCAAAATAATTCAAATCAAAATAATACAAATCAAAATAATTTAAATCGAAATAATACAAATCAAAATAATTTAAATCGAAATAATTCATATCAAAATCATTCAAATCAAAATTATTCAAATCAAAATTATTCAAATCAAAATAATTCTACCCAAAATAATTCTACCCAAAATAATTCAAATGAAAGTAATTTAAATCAAAATAATTTCAATCAAAATAATTATCCTCATAATAATTCTACTCAAAATAGTTCAAATGTGCAAAATGATCCAAATCTCAATAGTTCAAATCAAAATAATCCAACTCAAAATAATGCAAATCTAAATAGTTCAAATCGAAATACTTCAAATCAAAATAGTTCAAATCAAAATAATTTAAATGAAAGTAATTCTACTCAAAATAATTTAAATCGAAATACTTCAAATCAAAATAATTCTACTCCAAATAATTCAAATCTAAATAGTTCAAATAAAAATAATTCCAATCAAAATAATTCTACTCAAAATAATTCTACTCAAAATAATTCAAATCAAAATAATAAAAATCAAAATAATTCAAATCAAAATAATTTAAATGAAAGTAATTCTACTCAAAATAATTCAAATCAAAATACTCCTCTAAATCAAATAAAAAAAAAAAATCTCATAACGGATATTTTATTTAAATATCTTTATCCAGGATATATATTTAGACTTTTTTATAAGTCTGAATTTTATAAAAAAAATTTACAATCAGAATTAAAAGAAAAATTTAATGACAGAATAAATAATATAAAGGAAAACCTTCATAATGATTATCTTTTTATTGATTATTATCCAGAAAAAAAAATTTCAAATCCATATCAATTTTATTTAAATATTAATAAATATTTATCAAAAATTATATTAAATAATAAAAATATAATTTTTAAATTACCAATAGATCATTCATTGTTACAAATAAAGGAAATAAGAGAATCTAATAATGTAGCAATTGCAATAACACAAAACCATTTAAATGATGATAAATTATTAAATAGAATTAACTCTTATAACAAAATGATATTTTTCTTTTTTGAAACATTTTATGAAGAAAATTTTATATCTTTAAAAAAATTGAATTCCCATCTTCATTTTAATGAATTAAATATTCAAATCAGAAAAAATAATACTTATAAAATATTAAATTTTAAAAACTTTTCTAATTTGAAAAAACTTACTTTCAAGAGTCCGGATAATACCACATTACTTTTTCATGATTTGATTAATAATTTAGAATATTTAAATGTATCAAATGTTTTAATAAATATAGAAAATAATAATTCAAAAGACATTATAAAAAATTTGAAATATTTAAAATTAAATAATAGTTCTTTTCAAAATGACAATCAGGAATTAAAATTTATTTCAAAAAATCTAAGAATTTTTAAATTTAAAAGTAATTCATTTTTATTATCATCTTTTCCTTCTTTTCAATATTTAAAAGAATTGAAAGCGATTAAATTTCATGTGTTAGAAGCACAAAAATCAATCAATGAAATTACAAATTTATCCATACAATTAAAATGTCATGAAAGTAATGGTTGTATAAAAAAATTAAATTCATTTTTAATTAAGGAAAAGGAAAATGAATATCCTAATTTTAATTTCCCTAATGTTTAAAATTTTTTAGTCATTTAATTTGTATTTGGTATTAATTTTAATTATTTTAAATATTTTATTAAAATTATTGTTAAAATTGATTAATTTTTAATTTGATTAAAACAAGTTAACTTTTTTAAAATTAAATATTAAAATGAATTCTTCTAAAAATAATTTTTTTATAATATTTTTGATGTTGATAATATTATCAATTAATAATTCATCAATATTAAAATATCATTCTGAATATACAAATATTAAAAAAATGGGCAACAAGTCCAATAACATAATAATTTTTGATAATTATATTTGTCCAATTTCATATTATATAGTAATTAATATTACCATTAAAGGCATTTATCAAATTATGATTGTATTTATAATAATTTAACAAAATATAAAAAAATTTTTTTAATATTTGTGAAAAAAAATGGAAAAAAATTAAAATATATATAATTGTATTCAAAAAGAAAAAAAAATATAAAATGGAAAAGAAAAACAATGATGTTAAAAGAGAAATTAATTTAAAAAATTTAAAATATGTTAAAAAAAAATTAATTTTAATAAATGTAAATTATATGGAAAAAAGATACTGAATAATATCTTGTTTATAACAATTTTAACTTCAATCAAACAATTTATAATTTAGAAATTACTACAGTAAGAAATAAAAAATTTAAATTTTAAATAAATTAAAATTAGATGATGATAATTATATAAAATGGTCAAACTCTAACAAAAACAAAAATAAAAAATATAAAAAAAATGAAAACAAAATATTTTCCAAATATTTGAAAAATTAATAATTTATATTAATTCTTCAACTTATTATCAATTATTATATAATAATAATTTTTTAAGATATTTTTTTTTAAATCACAAAACATTTAAAGTGTGTACATTATTCTGAAATTTTTTAATTATTATTTTATATCTCTAATCATATTTGAAATAATTAAACTAATTTAGTTTATAATAAAACAATTTATTTTATTAAAATTACAAATAATATTCATATTATTTTTAATTTGAAAAAATAATTAATAAAATAAGAATGATATGCTAATTATATTTTTATTTTTTTATATTATTAAAACTAATAGTAATTTAATTTTATATATTTTAAAAAAAATTCACAAAAAAAATTAAATTAATTTACAAATTTCATAAAAATATTTTTAAACAAAAATAAAATTGTTATCCATTTATTTTTATAATAGAAAAATTAAAAAACTTTTATTTTTAAAAACAATTATTAATTATTATATTTTTAAACAAAAAAACCAAATAATACATATATATATAAAAAAAAATAAAACTATACTCAATAGAATTTCCTAAAAATATAAAATCCAATTGAAAAAAAATTTTATTTCTTTTTCACAGGAGTATAATAAATAATCGTCAAAAATTTATGTTTAAACCTATAAGAAAAAGCACTTTTCATAAAATTACAATCATTATCAATTTTTTCACAACATAAACAAGAATGATTTAAATTAACATGTGGAAAAACCATAATATTTTTATAAGAATTATTTTCACTTAATAAATTTCTTTCATAAGAATTAATAAAATTCATTTTTCCAATTTTATTTTGTTTAGTATAAAAATCAATATTATAAGGTAAAGCATATTGATAAGGAACATTAGGAGCATCAAAATTCATTTCTTCTTTTTTAGGAATATGACAATTATATTCATTTTTATTATTATCATTTTTTTTATTATTATTTTCATTTCTTTCTTCTTTAGAAATAAAATTAGTTAAATTAATAACATTATTTTCATTACCAGATTTATCTTTTGTAGTAGGATAAAATTTACTACATTTCCAAATTCCATCAACAATAAATTTAAATTCATGAGTTATTTTAGGTAAATTAATATTAAATTCAAAATTTTTTGTCTCAGGATTTTTTACCATTTCTATAAACATTGTCCAATTTGATAAAAAACTTCCTGTTATTTGTACTTTATTTCCTCCATCTTTCCATTCAAATTTAAATGGTATTCTTTCATCTTTTTTTGTCTCTTTATCATTAGTGTTTTTTTCTGATATATTATTTGATGATGATGATTTTATTGTATTTTCATTTTGAGTTGAAGATAAATCACTTTTTAATCCTTTATAACTACTCAATCCATCTATTTGAATTGATTCATTTTCCAAATTTTTATTCTTTTTATTGTTACTGTTGCTACTTTGTGTTCCCATTTATTTTAAATTCCTTTTTTTATAATTTAACTTTTAATTTTAAAAAATATATTAAATAGTATTTATACAAAAAAGGTATTTATGTTTTTGATTTTATATAATTGTTTTTTTTATGTTTTTTATTATTTTTTTTTAAATTATTAAATATTATTAACTTAGTTTTAATAGTTTTAATTTATAAATAAACTAATTTATCTACTTATTTTTATATAATTCTTACCTTTATAATTTTTTTTACTCCATAATTACTATATTTTACATTTTAATTTAGATTATTAAAAGTTTTTTTTTATATAATTAATTTTTTAAGATAAAATATTATTTCTTATCAATTACATATATACAAAATCTACAATTGATAAACTAAATCAATAAATTGAAGTAATTGAATATATATTTATTATTTAAGAATATTATCATTTATAATCAACATTTATGTAATTAAATTATTTTTATCTAAATACAACCAATTTAAAACATTTATATTGGATTTTAAGTATTTATATTTATATATCATTATTATCAGAATTTTCATTTGTTGAATCTCTTGAATATCTTGGAGTGATATATTTTTTGATTTCGGGAGTATAAAAAATTCCTTTTGAACAATTTGAATTTTGTATATTATTATATAAAATTAAATTAAGAAATTTTTCACATAAAATATATTTTTCTTTTTTAAAATTAACTCCATAAATTTTATAAAATATTTCTGAATTAAAAAAATTATTATTTTCTAGAACAAATTTAATAATTGATAAAGCTAAAATATAAGATGAAAAATTTAATGAATTATTGTCTTCAATTATAAAATCTAAATAATTTAAACAAGTATAATATAATTTATTAATATCAATGTTTCTTTTTATTTGATTTGAATAAATAATTCCAAGTGAAAAGAATAAATTAATATAATCAAAAGTTGAATATTTCCCTAAATCATAATCTAAACATTTTACACATAATATTTCAGATTGTTTAAAAAATTCAATATTTATTATATTTGATTTAAAATTTTTAAAATCAAATAAATTATTGTTTATACATCTTTCATTAAACTTTAATGTAAGGTATAAACAAATAAGGGAATTTTTTTCAATCATTTCAACTGGAAGATTATTATTAAGATAAATAAAATCGAGATTACTTATAGCTTTATAAAAAATTATTTTAGGGAATGAAAAAAAATTACTTTGTATCTTTAAGAAATTGATAATATTTTTTCTATTTTTTAAATATTGAATTTTATTTGAATTTTGTTCTTTTATATTAAACATAAATGGTCTAAATTTTAATTCAAATGGATTTAACGATAAATTTTTTGTTGTCATTGAAGGAATTGATAATAATGGAATATTATCATATGATAATTTACTACAAATTGAACAATAAGAAATTTTTTCTTTTTTTGTCTTGATATTATTATGCATGTGCATTTTTTTTAAACACATTATTTTTAAATCATATATATAATATTTTAAATAAAATAAATGATTCTCTTACTGTATATATTTAATTTATTTTTTCAAATTTTTTTTATCTTTCAATTAAATTCATTTTTTTTATTCTTGAATTTGAAAATTAATTTTAAAATATAGACTTTTTTTTCTATTATTATTAAGGATTTATTTATAAAAACCGTTTAAAATAAATTTATAATAATATATATATAATATTAAAATTTTAAATTATATTATTTTTTGAAAATTTTTAATTAATAAAATAATGTTTATAAAAATAATAAATTTTTTTTATTTTTTTTTTTTTACATTTATTTAAAAAAAGATGGACACTTCACTTTCAAATAGAAAAAATGGAATATTCGAAGTAGCAAAGACAATATCAAAAAGTAATTTATTTGAAAAAAAACTGGAAAATAATAAACCAATCAAAGTTCAAATAAAAACAAAGAATGATTTAATTTATCATGATTTAACTCCAAATAAAGAAAGAACAAAAAAAATAATGTCATCGTTTTTAAAACCAAATCAAAATAAAATTAGTCATCATAGAGTCAATTCAGATACTTTATCAAATAATAATAATTTTCATAAAATTCAAAAAATAATTTCAATAAATAATAAAATAAAAAATGGAATTAAAGCAAATTTTGAAAAAGAAATTAACAATTCTCATAAAAATAGTTCTAATAATAAGAATAAAGATATAAATGGTTTAATAAATAATAATAATTTGAATGAAAATGAGAAAAACAATATATATAATCAAATTAATGTTAATACAAATAATTTATATAGTCTTAATTATGAGAATGATAATATTGACAAAATAAAAAAAATAAATACATTATATAAAAAGTCTATTTTCAATAATTCAAAAAGATTGTTTGAAACAATAGACAATTCTTTTATGAAAGATAATAAAAGTTCAAATATTAATGATGATAATAAAGAACATTTAAATACAATTACAGCAAATAGAAATGATAATTCAATAAATAAAATAAGTTTAAATAATGGAAAACAATTAAAAAAAAATATAATAACAAAAAGAATAATATTAACTCAATCAGAAAGTAATTTAAATGTTACAAATAAATCTCAAAATAAATCATTTATAAATAATCTAACAGAAAATAATGTAACATCAAAAAAATCTCATTTGAAAAAATCAAATAGTACATTTTTAAGTAGAAATAATAATAATACAATTTCAAACGAAGAAATGTTAAAAGAAAATAATAATCCAATAACAATATTAAAAATAGAAGATTTAATAGTTTTAGAAGAAAAATTATCAAAAATTTTAGAAAGTTTTAAAAATATTTCTCAATTAAAAACACTTTGTGTTGAATGGTATAATTATTACACTTATTGTTCTTTTTATAATGTTTTTGAAGATTTTTTTACTGAATCACAATATAATGAAAAAACAATTGCACATGAATATACAATTTTAGAATTTTTATCAATTATAACTCTTCATGAAGTTTTAAAAGATAAAAATATTTCTCAATCAACTTTAAATTATTTACAAAAATTAATAGTTTGTGTTTATCAAAATTTTTTATTTGCTTGTGATTATATTATTTCTATTTTGCCTGTAATTGCACAAAAAAGGTCTTGGGTTGAAAAATTACAAAATATATTAAATAATAAAAATGAAATTAAAATAATGAAAAATGAACATCTATCTTGTTTAAGAATTGGAAATAATAATATTTCAATTTTAATGAAAACAATATTAAGATTATATTGTAATAATAATAGTATTATTAATGGGAATGAATTATTATTTTATTTAAGTAGAAGTACTCGAATATATATTAGTACATTAAATGAATATTTTAAAAAAAAAATTTATTTAGATGAAAATAATTTAAATCGTGAAAACACACAAAATCAAAATAACCAAAATAAAAAAAATGAAATTATTAATATTAAAAATAATCAAATATTAATAAACAAAACTCCATATTTACAAAATAAAAAAGATAAAAAAAAAATATTTACATTAGTATTAGATTTAGATGAAACAATAATAAGTTATAAAAATGATAAAAGAATATATGTAACTCGTCCAGGATTAAATAAATTCTTAACAGAAATAAGTAAAATATATGAAATAATATTATTTACTTCAGCAAAACAAGAATATGCAGATTCAATTTTAGATTCAATTGATAAAAATAAAACTTTTTTTGATAAAAGATTATATAGACAACATACAATATTAATTAATAATACTTTTGTAAAAGATTTAAGTAAATTAGGAAGAGATTTATCAAAAATTGTAATTGTTGATAATAGACCTCAAAGTTTTAGTTTACAAATAGAAAATGGAATTTTTATTAGAAGTTTTCATGGAGAAGATAAATTTGATAATGCTTTAATTGATTTAATTCCAATTTTAAAAAAAATTGCTTCTAATCCGTATAATGATGTTAGGAAAGAAATTAAAAAAATGAAAGATGAAATTTTTATTAAAGTTACTACTGATTTAAATAATTAATGTATGAGTGATTATTTATTTTTTATAATATAATTTTTTTGAATATTTATTTTTTATAAAGTATATTTACAGAATTGTTTATTTATATTATTATTTATACAAAAAGAATTTGATGTTTTTTTAAAGTGATTCAAATCAATTTATATTTCATTTTATTATTTTATTAATTATTATTTGTTTTTATTTTTTTTAACATCAATAAAAATTTATATATCATTAAAAATTAATTTATAAAATATAAAAAATAAATATAAATAAATTATAAACTTTATAAAAAATAATAACTTTTAAAAATTGTTTTCTATATTAAATAAAATAACTGAATTAATATATATAAACAAAATCTTATCACAAAAGAATTTTATTTTCCTTATTCATTAAAAACATTCAAAAAAAACAATATAAAAACTAATTTTAAACATCAATTTCCTTAAAATCAATATAAATAAAACCCAACAAAAAACAAAAAATAAAAACAAAAACAAAAAAATAAACCTAAAATACCTTCAAAAAAAAAAAAATAAAAAAAAAATAAACATCAAAAAAAAAAAAAAAATTAATTCTCACTTATCGTTTCTTTTTCACCAAAAAAAAAATTAATATTTAACTCAGAAAAAAAAGAAAAAAAATCAATTAAACCAAAATATATTAAAAAATATAATGTCAAAAAAAGACGAAAACATCGAAAATAAATCTTCTCTCTCATCAGAGGAGACAGATTCAACATTAAATCATTTTGGAATATCAGCATCAGAATTAGAACATTTAATGAATTTATACAAAGAAAGAGGATCCTCATGTGAGGATTTAACTTACATAAAAAATCAAGGAGGAATAAATTCCATATTACAAAAATTACAAACAAATCCTCAATTAGGAATTTCCTCACTTGATTATAGAGAAGAAGCTTTTGGTTCAAATAAAATTTTTGTTGAACCAGTTGAACCATTTTGTACATTTGTATTAAATGCTCTTGAAGATTTAATGATTAGGATTTTAATAGTTGCTGCAATTGTACAAATTATTTTAGGAACAACATTAAGTGATAATCCTAAAACTGATTGGATTGATGGTGTTAGTATAATTGTTGCTGTTGTTATTGTTGTTTTAGTTGGAAGTATAACTGATTATAAGAAAGAATTAAAGTTTCATGAATTGAATGATATTCAAAATTCTGAAACTAAATATAAAGTTATTAGAAATGGTATTTGTAATGATTTAGTTTCTGATGATTTATTAGTTGGTGATATTATTAATGTTACTTATGGTGATATTTTACCTGCTGATATGATATTAATTGAAGGTAATGGTGTTAAAATGGATGAAAGTGCACTTACTGGTGAAAGTGATACTGTTAAAAAGGAAATTTATGATAAATGCATTGAAGAAAAAGAAAATGGACAAAATCCACATTCTATGCTTTTATTAAGTGGTACTAATTGTGTTGAAGGTAGTGGAAAAGCTGTTGTAATTGCTGTTGGTGATCATAGTCAAAAAGGTATTATTAGAAGAACTGTTGATAATGCTCAAGAAAATAGTAAAACACCACTTGAAATAAAATTAGATGATATTGCTGAGAGTATTTCTTATTTTGGAATGGGTGCTGCACTTGTTACTTTAGTTGCACTTGGTATTAGATTTATTATTAAATATGTTGATGATACTAAAAATTATAATTTAGCTATTGAAAAAGGTGTTGATAAAAATAAATTAACTGATCCTAAAACTCAAGTTCCTAAAAAATTACTTGATATTGTTATTTTATGTGTTGCTATTATTGCTGTTGCTATTCCTGAAGGTTTACCTCTTGCTGTTACTTTAAGTTTAGCTTTTTCTATTAAGAAATTAATGGATTCAAATAATTTAGTTAGAAAAATGCATGCTTGTGAAACTATGGGTGGTGCTAATTATATTTGTACTGATAAAACTGGAACTTTAACTAAAAATGAAATGAGTGTTTATAAAGTATTATTAGGAGATAGCACTATTATGCTCAAACAAAATATGAAACTTTTTAGAATTGGAGAATTAGAAAATGATGAAACTCAAATGAAAAAACTTAGAGAAAATCCACTTGATATTTTCAATGAAGATTACTTTAATATTCTTAGAACTGCAATATCACTTAATGTTGAATGTACTATCACAAGATTAAATGAACCTGATATTAATGGAGATTATGAAGTTTGTGATACTAAAAATAAAACTGATTTGGCATTTATTGAATTTTTACATCAAATGAAAACTCCTATTTCAGAAGAGAAAGATAAATACCTTTCATCATCAGAAAATTACAAACAATTCCCATTTGATTCTCAAAGAAAGAGAATGACAACATTTGTTAAAAACGAATCATTCCCAACAGGATATAGATTATTCTCAAAAGGTGGTGCAGAAAATGCATTATCATATTGTGACAAATACTTAACAAGTGAAGGAAAAGAAGAAAAAATAACAAATAAAATAGAAAATTATATAAAAGACAATATCACAGAATTTAACAGAAATAAATTACGTTCATTATATGTATGTTATAAGGATATTTCAGAAGATGAATATAATAATTGTGAAAAATTAAATATTAATGGTAAATTTATTGATCAAACTGGTTTAACATTCATTGGTATTTTTGGTATTAGAGATTCTCTACGTGATGGAGTTATAGAAGCAGTAGCAGCATGTCATAAAGCTCAAGTAAATGTTATAATGGTAACTGGAGATAATATTGTAACAGCAACATCAATTGCAAAAGAATGTAAAATATTAGATGATGATGTTAACTTATATTATTTAAAATCAAAAGATATTGAATTAAATCCAGAAGAAATTTATGATGAAAATAAGAAAGATGAACATATTGAAGAATTATTACAAAATCAACCAAAAGCAATGACAGGTGCATCATTCTATGCAGCAATTAATGGTTTAATATGTGAAGTTTGTAATAAAGAATCAAATGTATGTAAATGTCCAAAAACAGAAGCAGAAGCAGAGGAATTAGCAAAGAAAACAAATACAAAACCAAAACCAATAAAAAAAGATATTGTTGCAAATATGAATAATTTCATTAAATTAATTAAAAATTTAAGAGTACTTGCTCGTTCACAACCAATACATAAATATGCTTTAGTTCTTGGATTAAAATCATTAGAAAAAGTCGTAGCAGTAACTGGTGATGGTACAAATGATGCTCCTGCTTTAAGTAAAAGTGATGTTGGTTTCGCAATGTTTGCAGGTACTGATATTGCAAAAGAAGCTTCTGATATAGTAATTCTTGATAATAATTTCACATCAATTATCACTGCTATAATTTATGGTAGAAATATTTATGATAATATACGTAAATTCCTTCAATTCCAATTAACAGTCAATTTCTGTGCTTGTCTCCTTGTTTTTATTTGTGGTTGTATTGGTAATGAAACTCCATTAACATCAGTACAAATGTTATGGGTAAATTTAATAATGGATTCCCTTGGTTCCCTTGCATTAGCAACAGAACCACCATATTATGAATTACTTGAAAGAGAACCAACTCGTAAAAACGAAAGTATAATAAACCTCCGTATGTGGAAACATATCTCAATTCAAAGTCTCTTCCAATTAGCTCTTCTTCTCATAGTATATTTAATAGGACCTAAATTCTTAAAGGAACAAGATAAAGGTCGTTTAGCAGAAAATTCAACAATAATGAAATGTTATGGTACTCTCCCAGGTGGTGTATCAGATTTATCATATATAATTTATGGTATTGAAAGTAAATGGGATAATAATATAAAATTAATTAATGGTGCCAATGCAATGGATTGTGGTAATTATGCTCAAAGACAAGATCTCGGTTTAGCATTTAAAGAATATATTAGTAATTTAGGTAGTACTTCTCATATGACTATTATTTTTAATACTTTTGTTTTTTATACTTTATTCAATCAAATTAATTGTAGAGTTATTAATGATCAATTAAATATTTTTAGTAGAATTCATCATTGTTGGCTTTTTATTTTAATTACTGGATGTGAAATGGGTCTTCAAGCACTTTTAGTTGAATTTGGAAGAAATGCTTTTCATTGTTCTAAAGGTGGATTAACTATTCAACAATGGGGTATGTGTCTATTAATGGGGGCTTTAACTTTTATTGTTAGCTTCTTTATTAAATTTATTCCTGTTAAAGAAAGTGTTGATGATGGAAATGAACAAGAAAAGGAAATTATGATTAATGCTGATGAAGCTGATGAAGAACAAAAATTACTTGATGATTAAATTTTGCCTTTTTTTTAGTTTTTAAGCGAATTTTTCTTATTTTTGTTAAAAAAAAACACTAAATAAAAAATCTTTTATTTGATTGATATTAACATTATTTTTAAAATAATTTTTTAAATATTATTTTATAGTATGTAAAAAAAATTTGTTTATAAAAATATTTTTTATATTTTATATATATAATTATTTAATATATATAACATTTAACTCCTTTAATACCATAATTTTGTTATGAATAAAAATAAAATTTAATTTTTTCTTTTCATCACAAACTTATTTATAAAACATAATTAATTTTTAACATTCAGATAATAAATCTTTGAATTAATAAATCTGTAAATTTTTCTATTAATGAAAAATAATTGAACATTTATAAATCATACTGGATTTTTTGATATTTATATTAATAATCTAAATACAAATTTTAAAAAAAGATTTATAAAGATATATTTGATATAGTTCACTATTTGTTTAAATATTATATATTAATAGAAAATGTTCTCATATTTTCTATTTCATCTTTTGTTATTTTTTTTAATTCTAGAGAAGTTAATTTAATTTTAAATTTAATTTTTTCAACGGAAAAAAAATGTTTAATTTTTGAATTATCATTATTATAAGAAAATCTTCTTAAAAAATTTTCTTTATGTATTTTAAAATATTCATTAGGAGTCATTGATTTTTTAATTTTTTCAGAATAAAATAAATTCATTTCTTCATGTAAATTTAAAAATTGTTTATTTATTTCATTTAAAATTCTAGGTTCACTTGTTTGATAATTTTCAATGATATTAATTAACTCATTTATATTATTCGGTTCTTTTAAAGGATAATATTTTGATTTTTCTGAATTTAAATACTCTAATTTACATTTATTATAATGATGATGAAAATTTTCATTTTTTATTTTCGATTTACAAATATAACAATTAATATAAGAAATCATTTCCGGAGTTGACATTTCAGAAGAGGATTCTGAATTCATAATTTTATTTAATATTTTTGATTTTTTTATATTAATATTTTAAATATAAATATTATTAAAAAAAAATTTTAAAATACAATAAAAAAAAATTTTGTTTAGAAATTAATTTTTAAAATCTATTATTTCAGGAATATATTCATAATTATCTATTAATTCATTAGCTCTAATTTTTCTTGGTTTATGAATATAAATTTTATAAATAAAAAAAGTCATAAATGATATAATTACAAATAATAAAATAATCAAATTATTTTTCCAAGAATTTTGAAGAATAATATTAACTTCTAAAACTTTATCATAAACTCCAATAATTTTTTTATCAGAATTAAAAACAAATTCATATTTTTTAAAAAAAGGAAGTCCTAATCTCCATTGAATTCCCATAAACCAAGGAAAAATAACTAAAAAATAATTTTTTCCATTAAAATTATAAAACAAATCTTTATAATTAAAAGTGAAATTATAATTTAATTCTTTACTGAAAAAACTTAAATTTTTCATATCTGAAATATTAACGTCTTCATTACAATAATAATATTTAAAACCAGTAACTTTGACTTCATCACCTTTAATTCTTCCAACAAAACATCTATTTTCTTTTATATATTTATTAAAAAAATTTTTTTCAATTGCAAATTTATAATCAACTGTACCAACAATAATTCCTAATTCAATTTCAAAAAATCCAAATTTTGTTTCTAAATTATATATATCTAATTCTCCATATTCAATTGAATCAAAATTTATTCCCCAATCAAATTCATTTTTATAAATTGGAACTTTTATTTTATGAAAATTATTTATTTTATATTTATTATCATATTCATCTGGCCTTTTTCCTATTATTAAATCACCTTCATTTTCATTTTCATTTTTATATTTAATTGAAAATGAATATGAAGATATTAAATTTTTTTCCTTTAATTGATTTATAAAATTCAATTCTTCATTTGATTTATTTCCTTTTATATTTAAACCTAATATTCCACTTTTATAAAATTCTGATTCTGAAAAATTTTTTATTAATAAAAAGTTAAATTTATTTTTTTTATTGCTAAACGAAATAATATCTGATGAAAAAAATGTATTATTATCATTCTCATTATATAATAAATTATGAGGATTATTTATTTGTAAAAATGATTTTTGTTGATTTAAAGCAAAAAAATTATACTTTGGATATGATGGAGATGAATAAATATAAAAATAATAGTTTTGAAGTTTAATTGATATTGGAATTTTCTGTTTTTGATTTCCAATTTCAAAAAATGTTATAATATCATTTTTGAATAAATTATCCATTAAATTGCTTGGGGATAGGTCTTTGGTAATATTTCTTGTAAAATGAAATGATAATTTTGAAATTACTGATTTGAGGAAAATTATAAGGAAATATGAGAAGATGAACATAAATGATAATTATATGAAATAAATAATTTTTTTTTAATTATATAATAAATATGGTGAAGATTTTTTATTTTTTTTTTATAATTTTTTTTGTCTTTTTTTTATTTTAAAAAATTTGTCAATTAGGATTTTTAAAGTTTATTTTGGGATTATTTTTTGAAATTACAATATTTTATTATAATTAATTATATATAAATAAAATTTTATATTTTTATGATGCTCAAATATTGAATTATATAAATAAAATTCAATTAAAAAAAGAATAAATTTTCATATGAAAAAAGGAATATCAAATGATTATATTAAAGAAACAATTTTAAATTTTCAGATTATTTAGTAATGTATTTAAAATAAAAAGAAAAGTAGGAAATTATTATATAAAAAAAGAAATAAAGAAAAATATAATCATAAAATAAATTCCTATATTAACTAAAAAGAAATAAAGTAAAAATTATCATCTAAAAATTAATATATCAATAAAAAGAAAATATGATATAGTTAATTTTTAATATAATGATGTAATTCGATTTATACAATTTAGAAGAATTTTTATTTAAAAAAGAAAATAATCATGATCAATAGTACAAATAAAAGAATTTTTAAATCAATCACAATATTTTAAATAAATGAATAATCAAAAATGTCTCAAAAAATTTAACCAAAAAAATCTTTCAAAAAATATATAACATATGAACAAAATAAAAATAAAATTATGTGATTATTGTTCATCAAAATATATAAATAATTGCTCAAAGATAAATTTAATATTATCAAATGTATTAAGAAGAAATTCTAATAAAAGTTATTATTGAATTTAGAATATAAATTTATTATTTTTTATTTAAAAAATATTTTTATAATAATAAAACTGGAATTGGAATAAATTAATATATTTAAAAACCTCTATTTTTAAATAAATCTTGATTTAATTTATATATGATATTTAATAATTAAATAAAACATATATATATATAAATCACACACTACATATTTTTTTAAATGAACAAACTTTTATGAATTTATTTCTTCTATAAGTAATATTTTACTATCTTTTAATTAAAATCTTAAAATACCTTTTCATCATAATAATTTTTAATAATTTGAATTATCATTTTAAAATTTTCAATTTCTTTACTTTTTCCCTCAAAAATATATTTTTATCATTAATTAAAAATATTTCCCAACAATTAATTAAATGTTCAATTTTTTTAATAATGATACAATAATTAATGAATAACAATCATTTTCATTAATTTTACATTAAATATTTTTTACCTATATTCAAAAAAGAAAATAATGTGAAAAAATTATTTTAAGTTAATTCATAGTTGATATAAATTAAAAATTAAGAATTTAGTATTTATAAATGCAAAAATTATATAATATATTTTTTAAATTATAATTTATGAATTTTTTAAAGAAATTATTTAATAATTTATATTAATAAAATCCATTATTAAAATCCGAATAAAATAAAAATAAAATTATTACTTCATATATTAAATAGTTAATTCAAAAAAAAAGTATTACCTAGTGTGATAAAAAAACAAATATTAAATCATTAAAAGATTAGGAGATGATTTAATTCAATTAAAGATAAAAAATGAAATGGATAATAAAGAATATAAAAATAATAAAAAAAGATTTAGATATTTGATATAATAATTTAATTTATATGATATAAATGATAATTATTTTTTCAAAAAAAATTAATAATTATAAATATTATTTATTAATTAAAATTCATAATTGTAAATTTGATAATTGACCATGATTTATTTTATTTTAAAGAAAACATTTTCTTTTTTTTTAAATTTTTTTCTTTATTTATAGATATTTTTTAATACAACTATAGTTCTTAAATTAGCAGAAGGTAAAGATTTATTTTTTGATTTCATTGATATTTTATTTTTATAATCTAGGTTATAATTATAATAAGTTTGTGCGACAAAATCACTTGGAAAAGATCATTTAATTGAATATCATGATGTCTTTTAAATCTTAACATATTTTTGGAAGTT
>JAEEGL013400099.1_pt1 | contig 16694 bp, 11 predicted proteins | sample 9134231 | NCBI WGS metagenome assembly JAEEGL01 (sample SAMN16246548, study PRJNA631951) | gut metagenome | biome: gut microbiome; feature: rumen; material: fiber-attached | host: Bos | place: Iran: Karaj | collected 2018-10 | reverse complement strand
GCTCGTAAGCAGCATCAGACAGGCCATTCTGGACAGCGGCCTTAGGGACGGCATGACCGTCTCCTTCCACCATCATTTAAGAAACGGCGACTACGTGCTCAACATGGTCATGCAGGCCATAGCGGAGCTCGGCATAGGGGATCTCACCGTCAACGCGAGCTCGCTCTTCGATGCGCACAGGCCGCTAAAGCAGCATATCGAGAACGGCGTGGTCTCCACGATCCTCACGGACTATATGTCCCAGGAGCTCGGCCGCTTCATCTCCGCGGGCAAAATGAAGAATCCCGTGCAGTTCCGCACCCACGGCGGCAGGCCGAGGGATATCGAGAACGGCACGACTCCTATCGACGTCGCGTTCATCGCCGCGCCGGCCTCGGACTGCATGGGCAACTGCACGGGCAAGCTCGGCAAGTCCGCCTGCGGCTCCCTCGGCTACGCGATCCCGGACGCCAAGAACGCCCGCTTTACCGTCGTCATCACCGACGAGCTCCATCCCTACCCTTTGACCGGCTGGTCCATCCCCGAGACCGACGTGGACGAGGTCGTCGTGGTGGATTCGATCGGCGATCCCAAGGGCATCGTTTCGGGCACGACCAAGATCACCCGCGATCCCGTCGGCCTCTCAATGGCCATGACGGCGGTCGACGTCATCAAGGCGAGCGGCCTCTTAAAGGACGGCTTCTCGTTCCAGACCGGCGCGGGCGGCGCGTCGCTCGCAGCGGCAAAGTATCTTAAGGACGTCATGATGGCCGAGAAGATCCGCGGCAGCTTCGGTCTCGGCGGCATCACCGGCTACCTCGTGGATATGCTCAATGAGGGCTGCTTCGAATCGCTGATGGACGTTCAGTGCTTCGACCTCAAGGCCGTCGAATCCATCCGCAACGACCCGAGGCACTGCGAGATCAGCGCTTCGCACTATGCGTCCCCCGGCGCCAAGAGCGCTGTCGTCGACAGCCTGGACGTCGTTATCCTCGGCGCCACCGAGATCGACACCGACTTCAATATAAACGTACACACCGATTCCAACGGCCGCATCATGGGCGGCAGCGGCGGCCACAGCGACACGGCCGCGGGCGCCAAACTCTCCATGATCATCGCGCCGCTTTCAAGGGCAAGGCTGCCGATCGTCACCGACCGCGTCAACTGCATCTCGACCCCCGGCAGCACGATCGACGTGCTCGTTACGCAGAAGGGCGTCGCCGTCAATCCGAAGGACGCCGAACTGCGTGACAGGCTCAGGGCCGCAAAGATCAAACTGCTCGATATCGAGGAGCTCAAGGCGCTGGCCGAGCGAACGAGCGGCGTGCCCGATAAGCCGCGCATCGGCGAGAGGATCGTCGCGGACGTCATCTACCGTGACGGCACCGTGATCGACCATATCCGTGAAGTTGAGGAGGTCTGAAATGAGAACGATCAAAGCCGAACTTATTCGCGACAAGGTCGCCGAGCTGGCGATCGAAGCCAACTGCATGCTCCCGGGCGACATAAAAAACCGCATCGAGGAAGCAAGAAAGAACGAGCCCTGGCCCACCGCGTGCGGCATCCTCGATAAGATCATCGAGAACTACGGCATTGCCGACAGGGACCTCGTGCCCATCTGCCAGGATACCGGCGTATGCTGCGTGTTCCTCAAGGTCGGGCAGGACGTGCATATCGAGGGCGACATCGCCGAAGCCGTCAACGAGGGCGTGCGCCGCGGCTACACCGAGGGGTACCTCCGCAAATCCGTCGTAAAGGACCCGCTCCGCCGCGTCAACACCGGCGACAATACGCCCGCCATGCTCTATACAGAGATCGTCCCGGGCGATAAGGTCGAGCTGACCGTCGCACCCAAGGGCTTCGGCAGCGAGAATATGTCAAAGCTCGCTATGCTCAAGCCATCCGACGGCATCGAGGGCGTCAAGGCCTTCATCCTTAAGACCGTTGAGGAGGCCGGGCCGAACCCCTGCCCGCCGATCGTCGTCGGCGTGGGCATAGGCGGCACCTTCGATAAGGCTGCGTACCTTGCCAAGAAAGCGCTCATGCGTTCGACCGACGAGCGCAATCCCGATGAGTTCTATGCCGCGCTCGAGGGCGAGCTGCTCGAAAGGATCAATTCCCTCGGCGTAGGTCCCCAGGGCTTCGGCGGAAAGACCACCGCGCTCGCCGTCAATATCGAATGGATGCCGACCCATATCGCGGGGCTCCCCGTGGCTGTGAATATCAACTGCCACGTCACCCGCCACAAGACCGTCGTGCTGTAAGGAGGCTGTTATGGAAAGACGCATCACTCTACCCATCACCAGGGAGGCGGCAAGAACGATCAAGAGCGGCGAAAGCTGCCTGCTCTCGGGCGTCATCTATACCGCGAGGGACGCTGCGCACAAGCGCCTCGTCGAGCTCGTCGAAAAGGGCGAGCCGCTCCCGTTCGATATCAAGGACGCGACGATCTACTACGTCGGCCCCACGCCCGCAAAGCCGGGGCAGGTCATCGGCTCGGCCGGACCCACCACGAGCTACCGCATGGACGCCTATTCGCCGACGCTGATCCGCGAGGGCGAGACAGGCATGATCGGCAAGGGCAAGCGCGGGCCGGAGGTCGTCGAGGCCATGAAGCGCTACGGAGCCGTCTATTTCGCGGCGATCGGCGGCGCGGGCGCGCTGCTGTCGAGCTGCATAAAGAAGGCCGAGATCGTCTGCTATGAGGACCTCGGCGCCGAGGCCGTAAGAAGGCTCGAGGTCGAGGATCTGCCCGTCGTCTGCGTTATCGACAGCGACGGAAACAATCTCTACGAGAACGGCAGAAAGCAATATCTCGATTCGGCCGAATGAGACCGTGCGGCGGGACCTGTCCCGCCGCTTTCTGTTTGAAAGCCGACTGAATATATATATTCGGGTTTCGCCTTATCCGCCTTGATATTTGCCGCCGTCGGGTGTATGATACTCTAAAGTGATTATATGTTGGAGAGATATATCCCCTAAGGCTTTCCGATCGCTTTCAACATTTTTTACCCCGATTTTTCAGGAAGTGAGGTAAGAGTTTTAAATGGAAAAGAAAACTTTGGTAATCGGCGTCATCGGTGCGGACGTCCACGCAGTGGGCAACCAGATCCTGTACCATGCGTTCACCGAAGCGGGCTTCAACGTCGTCAACCTCGGCGTCATGGTTTCCCAGGAGGAGTTCATCAATGCCGCGATCGAGACCAATGCCGACGCGATCCTCGTTTCCTCCCTCTACGGCCAGGGCGAGCTCGACTGCCGCGGCCTTCGTGAGAAGTGCGATGAAGCCGGTCTCGAGGGCATCCTGCTCTACGTCGGCGGCAATATCGTCATCGGCAAGCAGCCCTTCGACGAGGTCGAGAAGCGCTTCAAGGCGATGGGCTTCGACCGCGTGTTCGGCCCCGGCACGCCCCCGGAGGAGGACATAAAGGATCTTATTGAGGACCTGCATATCGAAGCCTGAACGCAAGCGGCACAGAGGCTATGAAACCTGTTCTTTTGATAGATTTCGGAAGTACATACACTAAGGTCACCGCGGTGGACGTCGACGCCCCGCGTCTGTTGGGAACAGCAAATTCATACACCACCGTTCAGACCGACATCAACAACGGGCTTGCCGATGCGCTCAAAAAACTTGAGCAGACGACCGGCAAGCTTGATTTTTGCGAAAAATATGCCGCATCGAGCGCTGCGGGCGGCCTGAGGATGCTTGCGAGCGGCCTCGTGCCGGAGCTCACCGCAGAAGCCGCAAAGACTGCGAGCCTCGGCGCCGGCGCCAAGGTCTTAAAAACCTACGCTTTCAAGCTGACCGAGGACGACGCGGAGGAGATCAAGGCCATAAACCCCGATATCTTCCTGCTCGTCGGCGGCACCGACGGCGGCAATACCGACTGCATCACCTATAACGCGAAGGTCCTTGCGGAGATCGGCGGGAATTATCCCATCATCCTTGCGGGCAACCGCAACGCCGCGCGCGAATGCGAACGGACCCTTGGCGGCAGGGAGGTGCATATCACCGAAAACGTGATGCCCAAATTCGGCGTGCTGAATATCGAGCCCGCACAGAAGGAGATCCGCGAGGTCTTCCTCAGCAACATCGTCCGCGCTAAGGGCCTTACCGAGGCCAGCGAGCTGATCTCCGGCATCATGATGCCCACGCCCTCCGCGGTCATGGCCGCGATGAAGCTGCTTGCCGAGGGCACCAGAGCGCAGAAGGGCATAGGCGACCTCGTCGCGGTCGACGTCGGCGGCGCCACGACGGATATCTACTCCGTCTGCGAGGGCCTGCCGGACGACCCGAGGACGTCGCTGAAGGGCCTTCCGGAGCCCTATATCAAGCGCACCGTCGAGGGCGACATCGGCATGCGCTACAGCATCCGCGGCATAGTCGACGCCGCCGGCATCGAAACCATCGCTTCCATCGCCGGCGTATCCGAGGAACGCGCGGAAGCGGTAGTGGATATGTTCGCCGAGAACACCGATCTGCTCCCGTTCGACGATGAAACGCAGCGCGTCGACGAAGCGCTGGCGAGCATGGCGGTCCGCACCGCCGTAACGCGGCACGCCGGAAGGCTTGAAGAGGTGTTCGGCATCGGCGGCCTTAAGCTCGTGCAGACCGGCAAGAACCTTTTGAATGTGGACAAGCTCATCGTTACGGGCGGTTCGCTGATCCACACCGAGCACACGGGGCGCATTGCCTCCTACGGCTTCTACGACGAGGCGGACGAGACCTCGCTCAAGCCCAGGAAGGCGGAGGTCCTGGTCGACAGAAAGTACGTTATCGCCGCAATGGGCCTGCTCTCCGAGCATTATCCAGACGCGGCGCTCACAATAATGAAGGAGGAGTTAGTTAAAGATGGCACTGGTTCAAAATAAACGCATTCCCGATGATGAATTCAACAGCATCCGCGAAGAGGTCCTAAAGCAGTGGCCCACCGGAGCGCAGGTCGATCTCAAGGAAGCGATCGAATTCCATAAAAAGCTTCCCGATCACAAGGTCTTCTCAAAGAAGCTTATCGACGCGAAGAACAAGGGCATCACCCTGATCCAGCCCCGCGCCGGCGTCGCGCTTATCGACGCGCAGATAGAGCTGCTGACCTATCTGCAGGATAAGGGCGAGGCGGATCTCCTGCCCACCACGATCGACAGCTACACCCGTCAGAACCGCTATCAGGAGGCCGAGAACGGCATCCGCGAATCGATGAAGGAACGCCGCAGCATGCTCAACGGCTTCCCGGCCGTCAACCACGGCGTCCTCGGCTGCCGCACGCTGATCAACAGCCTCGATACGCCCATCCAGGTCCGCCACGGCACGCCCGACGCAAGGCTCCTCACCGAGATCACCTATGCCGGCGGCTTCACCAGCTACGAGGGCGGCGGCATCTCCTACAACCTGCCCTACGCAAAGAACGTCCCGATGGAGAAGACCATCCGCGACTGGCAGTACGTCGACCGTCTGACCGGCATCTACGAGGAAGCCGGCGTCTCCATCAACCGCGAGCCCTACGGCCCGCTGACCGGCACCCTCGTGCCCGCCTGCATCTCGCACGCGGTCGCGATCATCGAAGCGCTGCTCGCCGCGGAGCAGGGCGTCCGCAACATCACCGTCGGCTACGGTCAGTGCGGCAATCTCGTTCAGGACGTCGCCGCGATCCACGTGCTCGAGGAGCTCACCAACGAATACCTCAAGAAGTGCGGCTATGACGACGTCATCGTCACCACGGTCTTCCATCAGTGGATGGGCGGCTTCCCGCAGGACGAGGCCAAGGCGTTCGGCGTTATCAGCTGGGGCAGCGCCACCGCGGCGCTTTCCAAGGCCACCAAGGTCATCGTCAAGACCCCTCACGAGGCCGCGGGCGTGCCCACCATGGAGGCGAACGCGCAGGGCCTCCGCTGCACCAAGCAGGTCATCCACATGCTTTCGGACCAGGTCCTGACCGCCGCCAACCTCGGCGAAGAGGAGGAGATGATCCGCATGGAGACCAGGTGCATCGTCGACAAGTGCTTCGAGCTCGGCGCGGGCGACATCGCCGAGGGCACCGTTCGCGCGGTCCTCACCGGCGTGCTCGACATCCCGTTCGCACCCTCCCGCTTCAACGCCGGCAGGATGCTCCCCGCCAGGGACAACGACGGCGCCATCCGCATCCTCGATATGGGCAACCTGCCCTTCACCGAGGAGATCAAGGCTTTCCACCGCGCCAAGATCAACGAGAGGGCAAAGGCCGAGAAGCGCAACGCTTCCTTCCAGATGGTCACCGACGATATCTACGCTATCAGCAAGGGCAGGCTCGTGGGCCGTCCCCGTGCATAAGAAAACCAAAGCTATAAACAGGAAAGGGAAAACAACATGAAAATCATCGACGTAATCTGTTCAGCAGGCCGCACCGGCTTCTATTTCGACGATCAGCGCGCCATCAAGTCCGGCGCGAAGGCCGACGGCGCCGCCTATATCGGCGAGCCCAAGACCGCGGGCTTCACCTCCGTGCGTATGCCCGGCGAATCCATCTCCGTCATGCTCGTGCTTGAGGACGGCCAGATCGCGATGGGCGACTGCGCCGCCGTCCAGTACTCCGGCTGCGGCGGGCGCGATCCGCTGTTTCTCGCAAAGGACTTCATCCCGATCATCGATAATTACATCAAGCCCGCGCTCATCGGCAAGGAAGCCGACAACTTCCGCGAGCTGGCCGCCTACCTCGAATCCCTCACCGTCGACGGCAAGCGTCTCCACACCGCGATCCGCTACGGCGTCAGCCAGGCCCTGCTCGACGCGGTCGCCAAGGCCACCAGGCGCATGATGTTTGAGGTCGTTGCCGAGGAATACGGCTGCAAGTTCGAGGCAAAGCCCCTCGATATCTTCACCCAGTCCGGCGATGACCGCAAGACCAACGCCGATAAGATGATCATCAAGGGCGCCCAGATCCTGCCCCATGCGCTGATCAACAACATCAAGACCAAGCTCGGCGAGCACGGCGAGCTGCTGCTCGAGTACGTCGCATGGCTGCGCGACCGCGTCCTCCGGCTCCGCACCAGCGAGGACTACAATCCCATCTTCCATATCGACGTTTACGGCACCATCGGCGCGGCGTTCGGCAACGACAACTACAAGGGCATGGCCGACTATATGGCCAAGCTCGAGGAGGCCGCAAAGCCCTTCCATCTCCGCATCGAAGGCCCGATGGACGTTGAGGACCGCGAAAAGCAGATGCTCGCGCTCGCGGCGATCACCAAGGAGCTCGACGACCGCGGCATCAACGTCGAGATCGTAGCCGACGAATGGTGCAACACCCTTGAGGACATCAAGTATTTCGCCGATCACAAGGCCGGCCATATGGTCCAGATCAAGACCCCCGACCTCGGCGGCATCAACAACATCATCGAGGCCGTCCTCTACTGCAAGGAGAAGGGCATCGGCGCCTATCAGGGCGGTACCTGCAACGAGACCGACCGCAGCGCGCAGGTCTGCGTACAGTGCGCTATGGCGACCCGTCCCGACCAGATCCTCGCAAAGCCCGGCATGGGCGTCGACGAAGGCTACATGATCGTCTACAACGAGATGCAGCGCATCCTCGCCTACGCAAAGGCCAAGAACCTGTAATTATCATTTTCCGAATAACGAAGCTGCCCCGGAAAAACCGGAGCAGCTTTTTTGTTCAGTAAGTATTTACTTTTTCCTTCGGAACACGATCAGCGCCGTTATCACGGCAAGCGGCAGCAGCACCGCCGCGGCCGCGATCAGCAGCTTGCCGGACCTGTCTCCCGGTTCCGCCGTCGGCTCCGGGGTAAAGAAGGAGGGCGTCGCCGTGCCTGCCTCGGGTGTGAATCCGGGCACGGCAGTGTCCGGGAGCTCGGCGGTCCCGCCCGCCGTAGCTTGCGGCGTTTCGATCGCGTCGGTAGCGGCTTCTTCGGTGACGCCTTCGGTCGGCTCATCGGTCAAAGCCCCGGTGGGCTCTGCCGTAGGGCTCTCAGACGCGGGAGCGGACGTAGGCGCCGAAGTCGGCTGCGGCGCGTCGGAGTAGGCAAGGCCGAATCCGCGAGGATACAGCACCTCGTTCGTAAAACGGTGCTCCTCATTGAGCCTCGGGATATTGACGGGCAGCGCCGCGGTCGGGCTGCCGGCGAACATCATATAGATAGCGCATGGGATATTCGGACCGTACTCGTTCATCGGACCGTTCTGGCCGTAGGGGCTCTCGCTCATCCCCTTGGAGGAGTAGCAGAGCATCACGGCGTCGGCGTCCGGGAAGCGCGCCGCGTCGTAGGGCAGATGCGCGCTGAGCACCGCGAACTTCCCGCCATAGCCGTGAACGTAACCGATAAGCCTTTCGATGAGCGCGGCGTTTGAAGATCTCAGGCCGGAGGCGTTCTTCACGACCGATACCGCGATCACGGCGTCCGCATTCCCGATCCTGCTTTTAACGGTCTGGTAGTCCGCGCCGTCGTAGTTGATCACCTCGAGCGCACAGCCCGATGAAAGCAGACCCTCGCGACGGAGCCTTTCGATCGCGTACCGTGCGGAGAGCTCCATGCCGCTCTGCGGTATGAGCACGGCGATCCTGCCGGTCGAGGCCGGGAACGGCAGCGCGCCGTTGTTCTTGACCAGCGTGACGGTCCGCTTAGTGATCTCCCATTCCTCGGCGTGATGCGCTGCGGAACCGACGTTGGCCTCGGCATAGCTTATGCGGGCCTCAAGGCCGCTGCCGTCGTAGGCGCCGAGCAGGCCCTTTGACTGCTTGAGCCTCAGTATGCGCAGCACCGCGGCGTCGATCTTTGCCATGGAAATACTGCCGTTATCCGCCTTTTCGGTCAATGCTTCGATAAAGTTTTCAAGCGCCTGTATGCCCGACGAGCCCACGGCGCTGACGGGCTCGAGCAAAAGGTCCGCGCCCGCCTCGATAGCGAGGCAGGAGGCTTCGACCGCGCCGAAGTTCTCGGCGATCGCGCTCATAAGCATGCCGTCCGTGATCACGACGCCGTTAAAGCCCATGTCGCCCCGCAGTATGCCGGTGATGATGCGCTCGGAGAGCGTCGCGGGCAGGGTAAGGCTCCTGCCGGTGACGGGGGAGGTATAGACCTCGGTCTCGATGCGCGGATACCGGATATGCGCCGTCATGATCATCTCCGCTCCGGCGTTTATGCAGGCCTGGAACGGCACCAGCTCGTTCTGCCGTATCTGCTCATAGGTCTTATCGACCGAGGGGAGCCCCGTGTGGCTGTCGGTCGAGGTGTCGCCGTGACCGGGGAAATGCTTCAGAACGGCCGTGGTGCCGGCCGAACGGAGTCCGCGCATCATGCCCACGCCTAGGGAAGCGCAGATAGAAGCGCTGTCCGAGAACGAGCGGACGCCGATGACCGGGTTCGCCGGCTCGTTGTTGATATCGACCGAAGGCGCGAAATCGACGTTTATCCCAAGCGAGGAAAGCTCACCGCCGATGAGCCGGCCCGTGCGCTCCGCGAGCGAAGGGTCGTTCGCCGCGCCGAGGGCCATGTTCCCCGGACCGGCGGTGCCCTGTCCGAGCCTCGTTATCGTGCCGCCCTCCTGGTCGCAGGCGATCAGAAGCTGCGCCTTCGCACCGCCGCGGCTGCTTGAAAGCTGCATATCGTCGATAAGGCGCACCGTGTCGGCGCTGCTGACGGCGTTCTGGGCGAAGATGATCACCCCGCCGAAACCGTGGCGGGAAATGCAGTCCCTCGCGCCGGGCGAAAGCGTCTGCCGCCCCTCACTGTCGGTATAGGAGCCGAAGCTCACGAAGAGCATCTGGCAGAGCTTCTCGGAGGTGGACATGGAATGAAGCACGCTTTCGGGGCTCCTCAAAGCCGCGGCCGCGGGCAGGGAGGGCGCAAGCGCGCACAGAAAAACGAGTATGGCCGTCAGAATGGCGGCGGGCTTTACGATACGATCCATATTTACCTCTCGGGGTTTTCACCCCAAATAACCTGCTCCAATTATAGCATCGAAGCCCTTTTTCAACAATCCCCAAATCCGGCGCCGAAGCGGCGGAGAGACCCCGCCTGCCTGAGCATATATATGCACCGATTTTTAAAGAACGCTCTTGCAACGCCTTTCCCGGGGCTGTATAATTATTTTGGACATATATCGGGGCAATTTCAGGGGAGGAGGTCCGTAACGATGATAGACGTCACCGAGCTCGTTAAAAAACTGATCGCGGCAAAGGATCTCGGCGAGCAGGAGCTCCGCCGCGTGGTCGACATCATCGATTCCCGCATCAATAAGACCGAGGAAAAAAGCGGGGAAGTGGGCCCTTCACGCGGCTATCAAAGGATCTATTCCGACGAACCAATCGATTATGAAAAGCCGCGTCCCTACAGGAACGCCCCGCAGCAAAACAATAACAAGCCCTCATCGGTCGACAGGGCCCTCTCGGCTCCCGCAAAAAGCCCGGACGACCTCTATGTGGATTTTTCGATAGACGGCGCAAGCGACGCCCGGCCTGTCTATAAGGATACCCCCATCCCGAAGGAGGCTCCAGGCGCAGCAAAGCCTTTTTACAGCAGCGAGCGCGCCGCGAACGACCGCATCGAGGAGATGCGCCGCATCGGCAGGAGCTATTTAAGCCGCTCCCTTTCGCCGGCCGAGCTCTTCTATAAGCAGGCCAAGTTCATGGAGGATTTTTACTGCCTGCCGAGCACGGCAAGGATCCCGTGGGACCGCGGCGGCTACGAGTTCAATCTCTATTTCTCGGGCTACCAGAGCATGTCGCGCCATTCCCTCCGCTCGTATTTCGCGTGGCGGAGCAAGCTGCGCGGCGGGAAGCTCGAATATGCGCCGCTCAGCTACGCGATCCTGTACGCCACGGAGCTGATAAACCTCATCGGCGCCGATTCGCCTGTCGACGGCTATGATAAGCTTACGAAGTTCCTTTCGGACTACGGCAGGCTCGATACGCGCCTTGGCAGCTTTGCCGGCAAATGGATCAAGGATTTCGTGATCTGCCACGGGCTCGACAAGTCGCTGCTTCCGGAGCTTAACGAATTCAAAAATCCGGAGCAGGCCGCGCTTTTGCTCGACCCCGGGGGAAGCGACGATTCCGCGCTGTTCGACGCGCTGAACACCTTTTCCCAATACAAGATCGCTAAATCGCGCCTGTATAAGCTCGACCCCGAAGGCTTCACGAAGGTTTGTGCTATGACCTATCGCCGCGCCGTAAAGCAGAGCCGCGAAAAAGCGGCCGCGCAGAAGACGGCGAACAGGGGCCGTAAGCAGCTCTTCGGGCTCGGCGAAGGGGCGCCCAGCCGCGCATTCATCGAAAAGTACATAGGCACGGAGCAAAGGTATCAATACGATATCTTCGGTTCGCTGCTGTACCGCCCCGCGGCGGAGCAGCCGGACCGCGTCTATGAGGTCACGCCGATGATCCGGTACAGACTCAGAAACGGCAGATGGTACGCGGAGCGCCTTATGCAGGCCGCATCCAATAAAGCCGCGCTCGGTTCACTGCTGCGGAACGTCGATTTTCTTATGCGCAGGCGCTGCGGCATCGCTTCAACGCTCAAAAGCGACGGCCTCGAGCGCGGGACCGAAGCGCTCATCAACTCCGTGCTCGACGAGTATCTTAAGGAAAAGGCGGAGGCCGAACGGCAGGAGATAAGGATCGACCTTACCAAGCTCGAAGGCATCCGCGCATCGGCCGCGGAGACCCGGGACCTGCTGCTCGCCGTCCCGGAGGAGGACGAGTTTGAAGAGCTCCCGCCCGAAGAAACGGAGCCGGAACCCGAAGAGCAAATAACCGTCATCGAGCCGATCATTCAGCCGCATGAAAACGAAACGAACGGGATCATCTTTACCGAGGAAGAGCGAACGCTTCTTAATGCCCTGCTCTCGGGCGGCGATTATGAAAACAAGCTCCGGCAGCTCGGCGCGCTCCCGTCGATCGTCGCGGACAGCGTGAACGAAAAGCTGTTCGACCTGCTCTCGGATACCGCGATCATCGACGGCGGGGAAGGGCTCAGCATTATCGAGGACTACCGCGAGGACCTGAAAGGAATACTTGAGAATGGCGAATAGGGTACCCAAGAGAATAGCTTCCGTTATACTGAACGCGCTGAAGGGCGGCGTCGTTCCGCGCATCGGCCTGCCCTATATCACCGTGGGCAGGGAGGCCGAAATAAAGGCCCTGCTTCGCGATGTGGACGTGATTTCCGACGGCGGCGCGAGCTTCCGCTTCATCGTCGGCAAATACGGCAGCGGCAAGAGCTTCCTGCTCCAGACGATACGCGGCTACGTGATGGACCGCAATTTCGTGGTCGTCGATGCGGACCTTTCGCCCGAGCGCAGACTGCAGGGCACGAAGGGGCAGGGACTTGCCACCTATAAGGAGCTCATCAAAAACATGTCCACGAAGACCCGGCCCGAGGGCGGCGCGCTCGAGCTGATCCTCGACCGGTGGATAAACAGCATCCGCACCGAGGTCGCCGCCGAAAAGGGCATGGATCCTTCCGACCCGGGCTTTATCAGGCTCGCCGAGGAAAGGATAATGAGCGTCATCGGCTCGCTCAGCGATATGGTGCACGGCTTCGATTTTTCCCGTCTCATCAGCATCTATTACAGGGCCGCGACCGAGGGCGACCGCGAGGCGAAGGCGGCGGTCATCAAGTGGTTCCGCGGCGAATACTCCACCAAGAGCGAAGCGAAGGCCGAGCTCGGCGTCAACATCATCATTACCGATGACGACTGGTATGAGTACCTCAAGCTCTTCGCGATGTTCCTGCGCCGCGCGGGCTACTCGGGGCTGATGATCCTGATCGACGAGCTTGTCAACGTCTATAAGATCCCCAACCAGATCTCCCGGCAGTATAACTACGAGAAGATACTGACCATGTATAACGACGCGCTCCAGGGCAAGGCGCAGTATCTCGGCGTCATAATGGGCGGCACGCCGCAGTGCGTGGACGATACGCGCCGCGGCCTGTTCAGCTATGAGGCGCTCCGCTCAAGGCTCGAGAGCGGCCGCTTCACCAAGGGCGGCGAGGTGTCGGACCTCCTTTCCCCGGTCATCCGCCTCAGCCCCCTCAGCAATGAGGAAATGCTGATCCTTGTTGAAAAACTGCAGGGCATCCACGCCGATTTCTTCGGCTACGAGCCGGTTTTGACCGAGCAGGACCTCGTCGATTTCATCAAGATAGAGTATTCGCGCATCGGCGCGAGCTCGCAGATAACCCCGCGCGAGGTCATCAGGGATTTCATCGAGCTGCTCAACATCGTCTATCAGGATCCGACGGTGAAGGTCAGGGATCTGCTCGGATCCGGCGGCTTCGATTTTGCCAAGCCCGACGGCGGGAAGAGCGCCGGCGCCGGGTATGAGGAGTTTGAGATCTGATGGATACCTTCGACCGCTTCGCACCCTTCATACGCGATTTCATCTACCGAAACGGCTGGCAGTCGCTCCGGGCGATCCAGGTCGCCGCGGCGGACGTTATCTTCAATACCGACGATAACCTCCTGCTCTCCGCGTCCACGGCTTCGGGCAAGACCGAGGCCGCGTTCTTCCCGATCCTGACCCTCTTCTCCGAGGACCCGCCCAAATCGGTCGGCGCGCTCTATATCGGGCCGCTCAAGGCGCTGATCAACGACCAGTTCCTGCGCCTCAACGACCTTTTGGAGGAGGCGGAGATACCGGTCTGGCATTGGCACGGCGATGTCTCGTCATCCCATAAAAACAAGCTTTTAAAATCCCCGTCGGGCATACTGCAGATAACGCCCGAATCGCTCGAAGCGCTGCTGATGCACAAGCATGCGTATATCCCCAAGCTCTTCTCGGACCTCCGATTCATAATAATCGACGAGGTCCATTCCCTTATGCGGGGCGACAGAGGCGGGCAGACGCTCTGTCTCATCGAGCGCCTTTCGCGCCTTGCGAACGTCTCTCCCCGTCGCATCGGCCTTTCGGCGACGATCGGGGATCTAACGCAGGCGGGCGATTTCCTCTCCGCGGGGACGGGCCGCCGCACCGCGATACCGAGGATCGAGCTAAAGGGCATCCGCTGGCGGCTGTCGATGGAGCATTTCTTCAACCACGGCGAGCAGGCCGGCGCTCAATCGGGCAGCGGGACCGCGCTCGCACCCCTCGATGAAGCAAGCGATTCCGCGCCGGAGAACGCGGATCCCGGCATCGGCTATATCTTCGACCACACGGCCGACCGCAAATGCCTCGTCTTCTGCAATTCGCGCGAGGAGTGCGAGGCCGTGACGACGACGCTGCGCAGCTACGCCGAGTATAAGCACGAGCCCGACCGCTTCCTCATCCATCACGGCAACCTTTCCGCGTCGTTCCGCGAAACGGCGGAGGACGCGATGAAGGACGATGAAAGAATGATGACCACGGTCACGACCGCGACTCTCGAGCTCGGCATCGACATCGGCCGCCTCGAGCGCGCGTTCCAGATCGACGCGCCGTTCACCGTTTCCTCGTTCCTACAGCGCATGGGCCGCACGGGGCGCCGCGGCATGCCGCCGGAGATGTGGTTCGTGATCCGCGAGGAGCCCGCCGAGCCGCGCTCCACCATGCCCGAAACGATCCCCTGGATGCTGATCCAGGCGATAGCGCTCGTTCAGCTCTACCTCGAGGAGCGCTACGTCGAACCGCCGAAGCTCGACCGCCTGCCGTACAGCCTTCTTTACCATCAAACGATGTGCACCCTCGCTTCGTCGGGCGAGCTCACCCCTGCGCAGCTTGCGTCCCGCGTGCTGTCGCTGAGCTGTTTTAATAGGATCAGCCTCGACGATTACCGCACGCTGCTGAGGCATCTCATCGAAAGCGACCATATCGAGCGCACCGAGAGCGGCGGCCTCATCGTGGGCCTCGCGGGCGAAAGGCAGGTCAATTCCTTCCGCTTCTACGCGGTGTTCCAGGAGAACGTCGAATACACGGTCAGGAGCGAGTCCGAGGAGCTCGGCACCGTCGTCATGCCCCCGCCGGCCGGCGAGAGGCTCGCGATCGCGGGCCACGTCTGGCTCGTGGAGGAGGTCGACCATAAGCGCCGCCTCGTCTACTGCACTCAGATAAAGGGTAAGGTTCCGGCGTATTTCGGCGACTGCCCGGGCGATATCAACACAAGGGTGCTCGAAAGGATGCAGCTCGTCCTCTCCGAAACGAAGGGCTACCCCTACCTTATGAAGAATGCCGAGGCGAGGCTCCTTGAAGCCCGCCGCACCGCGCTGAACGCCGGCATTCAGGATCAGCCCCTGATCTGCCTCGGAGGCGACACCTACTGCCTCTTCCCGTGGCTCGGCTCCTACGCCTTCCTCGCGCTTGAGCGCTTCCTCAAGCTGCGCTGCGCAAAACAGCTCGGCCTCAAGGGGCTCGACAGCTCCCGCCCGTATTTCATCAATTTCCGCATGACGGCGAGCCGCGAAGAGTTCTTCAGGGTCCTGACCGAGCAGGCGGAGGCCGAGCTCGACCCCATGGAGCTCGTCTATCCGGGCGAGGTGCCGGTCTTCGAGAAATACGATGAGTTCATTCCCGTCGAGCTCGTCCGCAAGGGCTTTGCCGAGGGCATACTCGGTATTGACGAGATGAAAAAACGCATCCGTGGATGGACACGCTTCGTGAATTGATATGAGTTTTATAAGAAAAGCGGTTTCAAACGACATAACCCGCATGGCCGAGATCGAGGTCTTCGATTACCGCCTGTATTTCTACCCGATCTTCAAAACGGACGCCTACTTCTTTTCCGAGCTCTCGGTCCTGGCGCTGACCGAGGATTACCTCTCGAACCCGGAGCTTGTCGAAAACAGCCTCGTCTATGACGAAGGCATTATAAAGGGATTTATCAGGGTAAACGGCCGGGAGGTCGAAAAGCTGTTCGTCGAGCCCGCGTTCCGGGGTCGGGGCATAGGCGGCGCTCTGCTTGACGCCGCAGTCGAGGCGACTGGCGCCGACCGCCTGCTCGTGCTCGAAAAGAACGACAGCGCGATCCGCTTCTATGAACGGCACGGCTTCCGTCAAACGGACGAGCGCCAAAGGGTGGACGACACCGAAGAGTTCTTCATGATCATGCGGCGCTGACCGCCCCCAAAAACGAAACAGGTCCCGAGGCTTATCCGCCCCGGGGCCTTTTGTTGCCTAAAGCCTTATTGTCCGAAGATATCCGCAAGGATCGCGGCCGCGCTCATGCCGGCATAGCCGTCGGGATCAGTAAGCCCGTTTGAGCCGATATGCCAGCGGAAGACGCCGGTCGTGCCGGTGCGCTCAAAGCCCACGTACTCCGAATAGCTCTTGAGCGAGACGGGGTAGCGCGCGTTCCATTCGGGGAAATACTTCTGCTGATAATAACTCGCGAGCCTGTATGCCTCGCAGTTCCGGCTGTTGTTCGGGTCGAGCGCGCTCAGCTGCACGCCGCCGCCCTTTCTTCCGGTCACGCTGTTCGTGGGCGAGGAATGCAGTATCACTATGCTGCCGTCGCCGCAGCGGCCGAGGCAGATCCACACGTGCCCGTTCATGCTCACGATATCGCCGGGCCGCAGCCGCCCCTCGCCGAGCTCGTACATTGCCGTGCTGAAGCTGCCGTAGCCCTTTTCCGCCAGCGTCTTCGCAAAGCGGCTCGATTTGATGACGTAGCCGGGCCGACCGTTCGTGCTCTCAAGGGTGTTGTAGAGCGCCCAGCCGAGGTAGCCGGAGCAGTCGAGGCCGGCGTAATAGTATTCGTTCCAGTGTCCGAAGGGATAATAGCTCGATTCGGGATGCTCGCTGTCCTTATAG
>JAEEGL012163641.1_pt1 | contig 16694 bp, 26 predicted proteins | sample 9134231 | NCBI WGS metagenome assembly JAEEGL01 (sample SAMN16246548, study PRJNA631951) | gut metagenome | biome: gut microbiome; feature: rumen; material: fiber-attached | host: Bos | place: Iran: Karaj | collected 2018-10 | reverse complement strand
GACAATTATGGAAATTATGGCGAAGGCAATTATGGTAGATATGGGGATAATTATGGCAGACGAGGACGTGATATGCGATATAGAGGACACGAACATTTAGATAGAATGTATGACAATTATGGTAGGTATGAAGAAGGTCGTAATAGGTATGGTGCAAATGAAGATACTAAAAAGTCATTAGAATATATGTTAAAAAGTATGGAAGATTTTGCACGTATGTTAAAAGAAGAAGCAAGTAACCAAGAAGAAGTAATGTTAATTAAACAAACAGGACAAAAAATAGCTAATATGTAATATGTATAAATTTCATAATAATAATTCGCTAGGCTTGTTTACTGATGACTGCACAATTAGAGCAATTTCAACAGCTACAAACAATACTTGGAACGATACATACGAACATTTAAGCAATATAGCAAGGTTAAATGGAACAATGATGGATGACAAAGATTTTATACGTGATTATTTAGATAGCAGGTATAAAAGGGTTATTGATGTTCCATATACTGTCGGCGAAGTTGCAGGTTATTACCCAGACAATATTTTACTTATAACAATGAATGGACACATAACTTGTTCAAAATATGGTGTGATATATGATAGTTTTGACTGTCGTGAAAGGGTTGCAGAATATTGTTGGATAGTTAAATAAGGGTATTATTTTACATACCCTTATTTTTTTGTTAAAATAAATATGTGAGAGTAATATGAAAATAGCTATTGATAAGAATTCGTTAAGTGCTGTTAATAATGATAACGAATATATATATTTATTTGATAACGAAACATTTGATGAATTACCAAAATTGCATTGTGTAAATTATATGTATTGTGATTATGTAGATATTAATTTAACTAATTACAATATAAATTGTTTAAAAAAAGCAAAAATAACTGATGAAGATTTCGACAAATTTGAAAAAAAAGATTTTAAAATTGCTATTATAATACCAAATTTTAATTACGAACATACAATAGAAAAATGTTTAACCAGCATATTAAACCAAACATACAAAAACTATGAAATAATATTTGTTGATGATGTATCTACTGATAATAGTGTTGCAATAGCAAAACAGCTATTAAAACTTCCACATAAAGTTATACAATTAAAGCAAAAAAGATATAATGGTGGTGCAAGAAACGAGGCGTATTTATATGTTAGTGATGACGTTGATTATATTTATTATATTGATAGTGATGACTGGTTATTTGATAATTTCGCTTTGGAAAAAATAAATAACAAGTTGCAGGGTAAACCTGATGTTTTGTTTGTTGGTATGGCTGATTATAAAAATGGCAGAACTTCATTTTGTTATACACCAAATTATAAAGATAGATATGAAGCATTAGAAGGCTGGTCTGGTAGCTGTGGAAAAGTTATTAAAAAAGAATTAGCTACACGCCAAGAATGTTTATATAATGAAGGCACGCTTAAAGAAGATAAAAACCAGCATTGTAAAATATGTATTAATATGGAAAGTTTTGCATTATTAAAAGAACCTGTATATGTATGGAATAGAAGTAATCATAAATCAGTAACAACTATACGTGATGAAATATTATGGGGAACTTCAACTATTAGGCATTATGCTGATACCAAACAGCTATATTTAACATATAAAGGTAAAGATAGAAATATAGATAAGATATTAGGAAAAAGGTTGGCATTGTGTGAACAAGAAATAAAAAAAGGAGGAGACAAACAATGGTAACAAAATATATAATAATGTGTGGGGGGGATTATAACCAATTTGAAACACCAAGACAATTAAGTGTTGTTAATGGTGAAGAAATAGTTGCAAGAACAATCAGGCTGTTAAGAAAAAATGGTGTTAAAGATATTTCAATTTCAACTAATAACCCTATATTTGAAAAGTTTGGTGTTCCTATATTAAAACACGATAATAAATATATAATAAGTAAAGATAATAAAGTGGTTGATGGACAATGGTTTAATGCGTTTTACCCTACTAATGAACCTGCTTGCTATATATTTGGGGATGTTTACTTTTCACCAGACGCAATTAAAAAAATAGTAGAAACTGAAACTGATGATATAGAATTATTTGGGTCTAAAAAACCATTTGCTAAAAACTATTGTAAAGAACACGAAGAACCATTTGCATTAAAAGTAGCTAATCAAAAACATTTAAGGGAAGCAATAGATAAGACTAGGGAGTTAGATAAACAACACAAGTTTTGGCGTAAACCAATAGTATGGGAATTATTTACAGTCATAAAAAACGCTCCATTACAAACAAAAAGAGACCACTATACAACTGATTATGTAGGCATTAGTGATTATTCAGTAGATGTAGATAGACCAGAAGATATAGAAAAAATAGAGAACTTTACAAAAGGAGGAAATATGATTAAAGTTGAAGTTATCGAAGAATTTACTTATGGTGAATTTGACAAAATTAAAAGTAGCCTAGTAAGAAAAGGAAAGGACAAAGAAGGTTGGTTATACGTAGGCGATACGTTTGAATGTGATGAACCTACATTAAAGTATTTAACAGGCGACAATAAATTAAACAAAGTTGTAGTTAAACTTATTGAAGTTATACCTGAAAAAACACCAATAGAAGTAACAGCTACATTTAGTGAAGAAGGTAAACCTGCATTAAAGGTAACTAAAAAAGGTAAAAAGAAAACTAGCAAGAAATAATCTTGCTTTTTTTATGCTTTACAAATATATAAAATATATATAATTTATACTTGACAAATATAATAAAGTATGGTAAGATCAGTATGTAAAACAAAAGAGGAGGAAGTAAAATGAAAATTGGTGCTTATACTAAAAATGATTTAAAAGGTAAAAATTACGCAGTAATAAGTTACGATTATGAAGATGGTTGTTATTACATAGAAGGGTTACACAAAGAAAAAGAAAAGGCAGACAAAAGTTGCAAATATTTAATTAAAAAGGAAGAACAATTAATGGCAAAACCAACAGGCTGGTATGCAATAGATTATATGGTTGTTGAAATTAATGACAAAAAAGTATTATGCAGTATGAATTATGAAGTGGAGGTATATTAAAATGTTAAATGAAACTAGAAATGAATTATTAATATTATTAACTATGCAAAAAAAGGAAACAGCTGAAGATAAAAAATTTCAATTAGAATATTTATTAGAAAGATTTGAAAGGGATATAGAAGTTAAAATAGAAGACGCAAATAGGGTAATTAAACAAGAACAAGAAAATTTAGAAACACTAAAATATGTTAGGGAACAATTAGGAATTAAATAAGGAGGTAAAATAATGAATAATAAGGTTAAGGAAGTTAAAGTTTATAGCGTTCATAAAGATTTTAGTATTTATGAATATGATAATTGGTTTAGGGTTACGATATTTATACCAATAGGAAAATACAATTATAGAAGCTATGAAGTTGCAAAATTTAAAACATTAGAAAAAGCAAAACTATACATTTATAAAGTTGTAAAAGAAAGGGAAAAATTAAATAAAGGTGTTTAATATGAATAATAAGGTTAAAAAGTTTTTAGAAAATAGTAAAGGAGAAAATTACGACAAATTAAGTAAAGGTGAACAAGCATTTTATTGGTTATGCAAAAAAAATTCAAAAAATGTTTTAGGTGCATTAGTAATTGATTCTACAATTTGGAATTATGAATTACCTGATTTTATAAAAGCCTGCAAAAAATATGGCGTAGATAAACTTATATATAGTCATACAGGTAGTAGTGCATTAGAAACAATACATTACATATTAAGTAATGGATATACATTTGTTAAAACTTGTGTATATAAAAATTTTGTTGATGACGAAGTAAAAGGTTTATTATTAGAACTAAATAAATAAGGAGGTATAATATGAATAAGGAAACAATAAAACAATATATTAATGAATTAAAGCTACAACGTGAAGCAGTAGCAAGTTATGATAAAGAATGTATAATATTGGAATGGTATGATAAGCAAATATGTTATTTTGAAAACAGGCTAAAAGAATTAGAAGGACAAATAAGTATATTTGATATGCTAGGTGGTAATAATGAATAAAGAAATACTAAAAGAAGATATTAAAGATTTGCAATTTTTAATACGCAAATACATAAAAGAAAACAAATATGATAAAGCAACTGAATGCAAAAAAGAATTAGAACAAATAAAAGCTAAATTAAAAAAATAAATTAAAAGAAGTGTCAATTTGACATTTCTTTTTTTTTGTCTTATAATTTAAGTAGAGTTGGAAACAACTTTATATCAATTCACTCGTGTTCGTGGCACGTAAAATCAACGATAGGAGGAGATATAATAATGCGTGAATTTTTAAAAGGTCTAGAATTAGACGAAACAGCTATTGATAATATTATGGCTGAATATGGTAAAAGTGTTAGTAAGTATAAGGATGAAATTGATGGTTATAAAGCCACAATAGATACTTATAAAAATGATATTAAATCATATAAGGACACAATTAACCAGCTTAATACTACAATAGAAGCTAATACAAAAGACCTTGAAGATTACACAAAGGTTAAAGAAGAAAACAAGGACTTAAACGCTCAGTTGCAAATGAGTGGACAAAATGTTAAGCAGGAGTTTTCTAAATTTGTTAAAAATGAAGTATTATCTATGGTTGATGATAATACTGACTTTGAAACTGCATTAAACAGCTACAAAGAAAAAAACCCACAATACTTTGGTGAAACGCAAGTAATTAAAACAAGTAGTTCACCAAGTTTGGCAAATGATAATCAACCAAAAACAACTAATAATATTATGAATGATATTATTAGAAATGCAATATAAAGAAAAGGAGATTTAAAATATTATGGCAGGAATTGTTAGAAATGATGTAGACGCCTTAATTGAAACACAAGTTGCTAATGAAATTTTTGAAGGAACAATTCGTGAATCAAAAGCATTACAATTATTTAGACGTTTACCAAATGCAACAAGTGATAAAACAAAAATTAGAGTATTAGATAGTTTACCTGTGGCTTATTTCGTAGATGAAACATCTAATAATGGTCGTAAGAAAATTACAAAATTGGCTTGGGACAAAGTATATATTAATATTGCAGAATTAGCTGTAATAGTTCCAATTAAAGAAAACTTATTAAATGACGCAAGTATTGATATTTGGTCTGAAGTTAGACCACGTGTTGTAGAAGCGTTTGCAAAGAAAATTGATGATGCGATTTTCTTTGGAACTGATAAACCAACTGAATGGAGAGCAGGTCTTATACCTTCAGTAATTTCAGCAGGTGCAGAAGTTGATGAAACTAATAATGGTTTATATAGTGACATCAATGATGTAATGACAAAAGTTGAAGAATCAGGATACGAAGTTAATGGTTTACTAGGTGGCGTTGGTCTTAAAGGTAAATTTAGAATGATGACTGACACAACAGGACAACCACTTAACACTACTGAAATTGGTTCATTAAAAAGATATTATATGGACAATGGTGTTTGGGATAAAACTAAATCAACATTAGTAGTTGGTGATTTTAGCCAAGCTGTATATCAAATTAGACAAGATGTTACATATAAGGTATTAACTGAAGCTGTAATTCAAGATCCAAGCGATGGATCTATCTTATACAACCTTGCTCAAGACGATATGGTGGCTCTTCGTGTCACTTTAAGACTCGGCTGGAACATACCAAATCCTGTAAACGCAGAAAACGAAACAAGTTCACGTTTCCCATTTGCAAGTTTAAAACCAACAGGAACAACAAGTTTATAATAAATAAAGGAGGGCGTTTATGTTTAATGGACAATACTTAACATATTTAGAATATCAAAGTTTAGGTGGCACATTAGAAGAAACGCCTTTTAACTTATTAGAATTTGAAGCTAGAAAACAAATTGATTTAAGAACACAAAATAGATTAAAAGATGTCGATACTATACCAAACGAAGTTAAATTATGTGATTATCATTTAATAGATAAAATTATGAGTTTTGCTAACACCATACAAACAGCAAGCCAAAATAATGTAAAGCAGGAAAATATAGATGGTTATTCAGTAACCTACATAACACCTGCTGAAATAAATAACATTGTTTCCTCTAAAAACTATGACTTACAAGACATTATGATGAACGATTTGTATGGTGTAATAGTAAACAATGAACACATAATATATAATGGTGCAAAATGATAGTAAATAAAAAAGTAACAATATATCATTTAGCAGGGTTAGATGTATCAACGCATTTAGAATTATGGACTAGGTATAATTACGAAAACGTATGGGTTTTTGGTGGAAAAGGTTCTGGTATAAATAAAGGTTACGATAACGCTAATGACTTAAATGTGCGTATACCTTATGGACAAAATGCAGGTTTAAGCATAGCTAACTTCTCAATAGGTGATATTGTAGTAGCTGAAGAACTTGACTTTAATATTAAAACCCAGCAAGATTTAAGTAATTATGATGTTTATAATATTACAAGTTTAAATAATAATGATTTTGGTGGCACGCCACATATACATATTGGAGCTAAATGACAGAAATAAAAATGAAACCTGCTGGCGTAATAGAAGCTAGATTAGGTATTGAGCCAAAAGGTGAAGTTCACCAATGGTTTACTAATACGTGTGCTTTGTATATGGATGATTATGTTCCATTTAGGCGTGGTGATTTAGCAGAGACTGTTGTAGTTGGTGGTGAAGTAAATTCTGAAAATGTTACAGAAGATTCTATAACATATAAACAACCATACGCTAGTTACGTTTATTATGGTATGCGTAAAGATAAAAGCCACGTAATTTTATGGTATACAACTGATACGCATTTATGGGCTGGTCCATATTGGGACAAGCAAATGTGGAGTGCAAATAAACATAAAATAATAAAAGACACCCAAAATTATTTTAATAAGCGAGGTAAAAAATGAATGACACAAGAATAACTAAATTAAGGCAATATTTATTTGATGTAGTTAATGGTTTAACCAGCAATAGAAATTACCAAATAAATGCTGATATGTTAAGTAATAAAGTTGATGATTGGTCATTAGATAAAATACCAACAGCTACTGAATTAGAAACTTGGATAACAGGTAACACTATAAAGCAAGATACATTTAGTTTTAGAAGTAGAAAAGCGTATAGTCAAGACACAATAAATAATCTTAATAATATAGGTTTTTTTGAACAATTTGAAACAGCAATTAAATCTAATAATGAAGCAGGCGTTTTACCTGATATTGATGGAATAGAAAAAATTGAGTGTTTAAATTGTGGCACAATGATAGTAAACGAAACAAACACAGCAGTTTTTAATATACAAATAAGAATAACTTATAGGGAAATAGAAAAACCTGTAATAAGTTTATAATAAAGGAGGAAATATGATACCTGATACAATAGAAAAAGTAAAAAGAAGTCAGTTCTTAACTTTCCTAGATACAAGTTCAACATCAACACCAAGTTGGAAAGTATTAGGAATTGGAATCACTGATTATGGAATTGATTATAACCCTCAAGTCGATACTGAAAAATGGATAATCGAAGATAACGCACGTAATGACCATACATCAAATGAAAAACAAAGTTCAGTAACACAAAAGATTTATAAAGGTGACCCTTGCTTTGAATTTGTTGAAAAAGCAAGAGACCAATTAAACTATAAATCAAAAGTATTAGATGTTGATAGATGGAATGGAACTAACAATGTTTATCCAGCTAAATTAAGTAATGTAATTATTACAATTAATACTTGGATGGGTGAAGAAGCAACTATTGAATATGATATGTATTATGATGGTGACCCAGAAGAAGTTCAAGTTCAATTTGACGCTAATGGTAACCCAAGCATAGTTGCAAGTTTATAAAAGTCTATAAGGGCGAGGCGAATAAACGCCTTGCTCTTTTTTAAAATTAGTAGAGGAGAAATTATGGAAAAAGAAATTAGGTTATCTAAAAGCAATGAATTACGCTTAAAGATAACAACTGATGACGGTAAAGCAACAGGTGAATATTTAACATTTGATTTGGAAGATATTGAGTTACCTTTACGTTATCAAGATATGCTTGAAAAAGATAAAAAGAATAAAGATTGGTTTCAAAAGGAATTAATAATAATTGATAAAAGGCAAGATGTTAAAGGAAAAAAACTTTTAAGCAAAAATGAAGAAGATAAACTAAAAGCTATTAACAAATTTTTTGAAAAAGAAATAGAAATTTATAATATGTTTTTAGGTGAAAATGGTGTGCAAAAATTACTTAATGGAAGAAGAGTAGGCTGGACAACATTGTCAGAAATAGATGAAATTATTAATACGCAAATATTACCATACTTTGATAAACAGGCTGAGTTAATTGAAAACAAAATAATGGATAAATACAAAATAGAAACCAAAGAAGTGATATAATGTATCCAAAGTATGCAGAAGTAAATAATACTAGGTATGAAATAAATACTGATTTTAGGGTAGCAATTAAATGTAATGAAGTTGCTCAAGATAAAACAATTAGTGATTATGAAAGAAGTTTGGCAATAGTATATCTTTTATTTGGTGAAAAAGGTTTAAAAAGTAATGATAAAGATGAATTACTAAAAAAAGCACAATATTATTTAGCTTGTGGTAAAGAATTACAACCAATAGATGAAGAACCTGATATGGATTACATAGAAGACTATTCATACATAAAAACAAGTTTTAGAAGTGACTATGGTATTAAGTTAGATGAAGAAAAAATACATTGGTGGGAATTTAACGAATTAATGAATGGGTTGTCTAATAGTGAATTTGGTGACTGTTGCATATTAAATCGAATTAGAAACTTACGTAATTATAATACAAAAGATATTACAGACAAAAAAGAACGTGAAAGAATAGAAAAAGCAAAACAGCAAGTTGCATTAAAAAAATATAAAAAAGAAAATCATTTAACGCAAGCACAAGAACAAAGTATGAGGGAATTAGATAAATTAATATTTGGGAGGTGATATAAATGGATGGGACAATTGTAATAGGAACATTAGTCGATACTGAAGGCATAGACCAAGGAATTAATGATATAGAAAAAAAAGTAACAAGCAAAGGTTTTATGGACAAATTTTCAAATATGTTTAATGGAATATTTTCAAAAATAAGTAGTAGTGCAAATAAGATAACAAGTTCTATTGGTAAAGGTATGAGTTCAATATTAAAAGGATTAGGTTCTATATTTTCAAGCATTGGAGGAATAGCAGGAATTATAGCAAAAATATCATTATTAGGAATAATAGGAATGATATTGTTAGCATCAAATTATAGTGAAACAGCAAAAACACAATTACAAGAAATAGGAACAATAGTATTAAATCTTGCTGATGTATTAGCACAACTAATATTACCTATTGCTGAAGTATTAGTAAATTTATTATATGAAGCAGTTAAATGGATTGCTAATTTATTAAATGGTTGGTTTGGTATAGATTTATATGCTGAAAGAACTGATAAAAGTTTAAAAAATGGAGTTAAAAGTGCAAAAGCATTAAGAAAACAATTATTAGGTTTTGATGAAATGAATATCTTGAATAAAGATGGAACTATTGGTGGATTAGGTAGTTCAACAGGTGGTGGTGATAATACTCCAACACCAACACCAACAACAAAAAGAAAAAAAATAATTGATTTAACAACACCGGGTGCAAGTGATTTCTTTACATTTGGTGCAAAGGATTGGATTAATTTACCATCAACAAAAAAATTTCTTAAAAAAGGTGTAAAAGACTTTATTGAAGAAAAGGACAATATACTTACACAAGGTGCAGGAAGTAGTATATGGAAATGGTTATTTGGAAGTAATGAAGATGAAGCAAAAGCCGATTATACAAATGTTGTTCAAAATATTGATGATTTAAGTGATAATATGAAAAAACTTTTACATTTACCTGATGATTTTAATACTGATAATTTAGTTGATGAATTTATGAATGCAACAACTGAAATTAATGGTGATATAGTAAGTGTTAAAACTAAATCAGGAAAAGTTATAAAATTAACTAAAAAGCAATATATTGATTTAATGGAAAGTATAATTGGTAAAAGTCAATATGGTTCAAAGAAACAACAAAAAGATATGGATGATGTTGAAAACAAATCAACAGCAACAACTAATAATATAAAAAATAATTGGTTTACTACATTTAATGATATAATTAAAAAGTATCCTGAGGTTGCACAAGCTATTTTAGATGGCAATTATGAAATTAAAAAAGATTATGTAGAAGTTAAAACTAAATCAGGTGAAGTTGTTAGATATAGTATTGATGAATTTGAAAAATTAAAAAATAAATTAACCAATGTTGGTGATGAAGGTGTAAATAGTGCTGACAAAACTAAAACAGGTTGGTTTACAAAAATAAACGATATTATTGCAAAAGCAACAGGTAAAGACAATAATGGTTTAGAAGGTGCTGTAACAGGTGCATTTAATAGCATAGAAAATAATAGTAAAACAACAGGTGAAAATACAAAGAAAAATTGGTTAGAAAAAATAAATGATTTAATTGTAGGTGCAAAAGAAAAAGTTGATAATTACAATAAAGACCCATCAACATTAAAAGTAGAAGTTGAACAAGATAAAAAAGAAAATAGTGGTTCTGTAATTAATGAAGTTGAAAACGATATTAAAAACAAAAATAAAAACCCATTTGTATTAAAATTATTATCAAAATTAGACACAAGTGAAATGATGAGCACAATTAGAAAATTAGCAAAATCTTGGCCAGCAGTATGGAAACCAATATTGAGTAAATTAGAAAGCTATGGTTTAGCAAAAGGTGGCGTTATTTCATACCCACGTTTAGCAAGTGGTGGCATTATTAATAGACCAGGTCGAGGTGTTCCATTAGCTGTTGGAGGTGCTATTGGTGGTGAGCGTGGAAGAGAAGCTGTCTTACCTTTAACAGACAGCCAACAAATGTCATATTTAGGACGTGAAATCGCAAAAAATATCATTATTAATTTAACTAATGTAACTGAATTAGATGGTAGACAAATAGCAATAACAACAGCAAAAGTTATGAACGATATGCAATTTCAAAGTAATGGAGGTGTTATGTAATGTTTATTAATGTAAATAGTTTAAAAGTAAAAAAATCAACAGACCAAGATAGTGCTTATAAAAATTTAGGTAATTATATAACCGAAGCACGTTATTCATATAACAAAGTGTGGGCTGACGATTCAGGCAGGAATTTAAGTGGAACTATGTCTGGAACACTCATAGGAATTTTTCCTAAAATAGTTGTAAATTTTAAACGATTAACAGCTAATGAATTAAAAGAAATAACACCTATACTTGATAGTCCAACACAAACATTACAATATTATGACCCTACTAAACAAGCTGTTCAAACAATTAATACATATACAGGTGATTATGAAATAATTAATAAGCATATTATAGATTCTAATGGCAAAAATGATAATTTCGAAGTTTCATTTATTGCTATTAGTAAAAGGAGTTAATTATGTGTAGAGTAATAGTTTCAGAACAAGATAATTGGAAAAATGGAATAAAAAAATATGGTAGGCAATTTAATGATATTTTAGATGTTTACCAAGATGGAGAATCATCGGCAGGTAGTTTTCAAGACGTTATATTAGGAACATTTACGCAGGGTGATATTAATAAAGTTCAATATTCTTGTGATACCAGTTTATTTAAAAGTGATATGGGAAAATTGGTTGTTGATATTAATAAATCTAGTTCTAATTTTAATTTATTAGAAAAAGGAAAATTATTAAGATATAGACAACAATTATTAAATGATGATGGGTCTGTATTAGCAACAGCTGATTATAAATTTTTTATTATAACTGAAATAGAAGAACAAAAAGATAAAAAAAGTGTTTTAGTAACTTGCTATGACCATTTAATAAAAGCTATGCAAGATTATATTGTTCCAAAAAAACGTTCAACTGATAGAACTTTTCAAGATAATAAATTATATTTTCAATTAACCAATGGTAAATATGTAAAATATACAGGTGCTAGAACAGGCGACCCATTTGTTCTAAATTTATATGAAGATAATTTAACTTACCCTATAACTATATCTAATTATTTATCTAAAATAATGGCGTGGTTGTATTTAGGTTATACAACTTCACACATTATTCAAGGTAATGGAATTAATTGGGGTCCAAAAAATACAAATTTGGAAATAGAAAAAGAACATTATTTAGATAGTGATAGTAATAGTTTAGGTTATACATTTAGGGATGTATTAGATGATATTGCAGAATGTATGGGTGGTAGAATACAAATGCAATATGATTTAGTTAATGGTTATTGGAACAAGAATTTCTCAATTTCAGGTGTTGTAAGAGATTATGGCATTATGTTTAATGAAGAAATGCTTAATGATAAAAATGTAAATATGGGTGAATTATATACTCCAAATGTAATTGTTTTATCAAGAGCAAATGATAGTGATAATATTTACTATCCTGCAACTTTACCACAAAATCCTGTCGAAGTTAAAATAAGCGATAACCCTATATTAGAACAAGACAATAGGGGTGATTTTATACAAGGAATTTATGAAAACATAAATGGTTTATCATTTCATATAAATGACCTTGCAACAAAAGGTATTAGTGCAAATGAAATTGGTGATTTATATAGTGTAGTAATAGATAATATTAGTTATCCTTGTTTAATGTTAAGTGATGATATGATTCGTTCAACAGGCTTAAAAGAAAATATTAAAACACCTGAACCAAAACAAAGTGTAACTGATTATAAATATGCAAGTTATAGTGATAAAGTAGCAATAACTTCAAAAAATGCAAAGATATTAGTAGATAAAGCAAATGCAAGTATAGAACAAATAGTAGAAGCAGTTGGTGATAATGGTGAAGTAACAACTGCAAGTATAGTTCAATCAATAAATGATAGTGGCAGTCAAATAAAACTAAATGCTGATAAAGTATACATAAATGGTGTAACATTTGATGAAAATCAAAATATGACAATGACTGATGGAACAATAGCATTAGAAGATAATCCTGAAACTGAAGTTATACCTAGTATAAGTATAACTACTTCAAATGATAATAATTCTAAAATAGGTTTATGGAGTAAAAAAATTAATTCTACTGAACGATATGGAGATTATACAACTTCTAATAGATATGTTGAAGGTTATGGTTTATCACATTATACTACCTCAAATGATAAACATTGTATATTGCAAATTGGAAGAGCAACTGAAGTATTTACAGCAAGTGCAAGTTTAGGAACAATAAAAGAAGGTATTATAATAGAACATAGAAGAAGTCATAGTGGTAACGATTATACAACTTCTATGGAACATTCACATATAGAAATATGGGACAAAAATAACACAACTCAACCTGTATCATATATAACTGAAAAAGATGCAAGACTTAAAGATACATTTATTGATGGAATATTACAAGCATATTTAGGTTTTGCACTTTGGAATGGTGATTTTAAAGTTGGTTATAATGGAAGCAAAATTTATGCTAATACTTATGATGATAGTCCTGTGGTTGTAAATAATATTAGAACTAAAAATATGTTTGACCAATCAATAATAGTTCAGGGTGATATAACAGGTGTTGGCACAACCCGTTTAAATTCAAGACAAGTATTATATTTAAGTGAAGGAACTTATACATTTAGTTGTCCTAACATAGCAAGTCCTTATGAGTGGGGTTTACAAATACAAAATATAGGTGTTCCACCATTAAGTGCATGGCCTACATTAATATATGAAACAGGTTGGATTAATTCAAGCACAACATCAAGAACATTTACTTTAACAACAAGTGGTTGGTTTACTTTAATGTTAAGAAAAAGTAATAATTCAACTATAACACCAAGTGAAGTAACAAATATTAATTTTCAATTAGAAAAAGGTAGTGAAGCAACAACTTATTCACCGTATCAAGACTTAAATAATCAAGAAATATATACAACAGGAGAACAAAAAATAGGAACTTGGATAGATGGAAAACCTTTATATAGAAAAGTAGTAAATTATGCACCTACTTCAGTAATAGGAGTAGCAGGACAATTAACCGATATAAATATACCTCATGGAATAAGTAATTTTAGGAGAGCAATTAAATGTATAGGAACAAAAGGTTATACCAACTATATTCTTCCTGTAATAGGAGGTTCAAATGCAACAAGTGCAACATTAGTAAAACAAGTAGATGCAACAAATATTATTTTTAGAATAATAAATGATACTTGGTCGCCTGATACTTGGAGTTTTATTATTGAATATACAAAGACAACTGATTAGGAGGAAATAATGAGTAAATTATTAATAGCATTACTATCATTTATATTAGGTGGTGGTATAGGTTTTATTTTAATGGCTTGTGTAGTCATTGGAAAGGAAAGTGATAATAATGAAAAAAGTAAAAAAAATAAGTAAATATGTAGTCAATGGGCTTAATATGATTAATGCTTTAATTCTTGCATTAAGTCCAATATGGAATTGGCATTTAGATAACATAACAAAAACAATAGTTGCTATAACAGGTGTAATAAGTTTATATCTTGTTGGTGGCAAATTGTTTGAGTTGAAAGATGATGATAAAAATGAGTAAGGTTTTTACAAGTAAACAATTTATAGACAAGCTTTATTGGTTAGCTAATAAAGTGCCAAACATTTATCATAGTGGAACAGGATGGAGCACATTAAAAAATGGTAAATGGCAATTTGATTGTGTATTATCAGTTAAATGTATTCTTTGGGGATTTACTGCTGATAAAAACAAATTTAGAGGTGGAACAATATATAAGTCAAATGGAGTTCCTGATTTTCCTTGTAATGCAGTATATGAAATATGTGATGAAGTAGGCACTAAATTTAATAATTTAATACCCGGTGAGTATTTATGTATGAAAGGCACAAAATACAATCATACAGGCATTTATTTAGGTAATGGCAAGGTATTTGAAGATACAACAGGCTGGGGAGTAAATAGAGCAATAATAAGTGATATTTCAAAAGATGGAACAAGAAGTTATCAAGGTAAAAAGTTATTAAAGTGGACTTATCACGGAAAATTAAAATATATAGATTATTCAGACACACCACAACCAACGCCAACAAAATATTATTATTGGAGTTATGATAATGTAAAAAACAAATGGCTTCCAAAAGTAGAAATAAACAGCAATAATTATGCAGGTAATTTTGGTAATGGTATGAGTGGGTTACGTATTGAAGATGTAACAGAATATAAAGTTCACGACAAAGTAAAAAACAAATGGTTACCAGCTGTTAAAGGAACAAAAGATTATGCAGGTAATTTACCAAACAACATAGACGCAGTTGCTATTAAAACAGGTAAATATAAATATCAAGTCCACTTATTAACAAGCAACAGGTGGTTAAATTATGTTACAGGTTATGATACAAAAGACAAATACAATGGTTATGCAGGAAACATTGGTGAAACAATAGACGCTATAAGAATTGTAAATAAATAATTGTTATGTTATAATTAATTATGGGTCTGAACCTATATGTTTTATGTCAATAAACATATATAAACCATAGACAACTGATAAGTCTATGGTTTTTTGTTTGTAAATAAATATGTAAATTATATAAAATACATATTGCTTTTTATATAACCTTAATATATAATTAATATGAAAGTGAGGTGTTATAGTGGGGAAATTAGTTTCCAAGCTAATACAAATTGATGAAGAAGACAAAAACAAATTGGAAGTGTTGGCAAAAGAGCATTTTATGTCAAGTAATCAATTAATTAGGTATATTATTCATAATTTTATTGAAACTGAAAAAAAAGAAAAATAATTTAGAAAGAAAAGAGGTATATTAAAATGAATAACAAAATTATAGAAATACAAAATATGTTATTAAAACAAATGAAAAGATTAGATAATGCAGAAGGTAAAGAAGTGCTAACTGAGGTTCAAAGAAGTGGTGCTTTAAGTAAAAATACACAAGAATTTACAAAAGCTGTATCAACAAGTTTAAAAATTAAGCAAATGGCAAGACAAAATAGAAATGCTGAACTTAATATTTTAAAAGAAGTTGGTCTAATTGATGAACAATAGTAGACGTTTTACAAAAGAACAAAAGCAATATTTATTAAATGTTACACCATATTATAACAACAAAGAATTAGTTGGGTTATTTAAAAACAAATTTGGTATTGAATTAAACCCAGACGCATTTATGAATTTTAAACATTGGAATCATATTAAAAGAAAATATAAACATCATAGTAATAAATATGGCAAGCCTATAACAAAAGATTTATACAATGAAATAGAAACTAATAGAGGAACTTATGTTAGAATAGCAAGAAGAAAATATCAAATAAAAAGTAGGTTCGTTTGGGAACAATATTATGGCAGGGAAATACCAAAAGGTTATGACATAATACATTTAGACGGCAATAAAGAAAATTATGATATTAATAATTTAGCAATAGTAAAAAGTAATGTGCGTATTTCAGCTTTAAAAAATGGTATAGAGTTGAATAATAAAGAAATAATAAATACAACTAGGTTAGCATTAAATTTAAAAAATAAAAGTAAACAAAAAGAAAAGGAGTATAGAGATATGTGGTTAAAAAACATATTAGATAGAAATGGAAAGAGGTATAAAATGAATTTTAATTTATATGAACTTGCATTAGAAAAGTGTAAAAACAATGAAGAAATGTGGGTTAAAATAACAGG
>JAEEGL011118179.1_pt1 | contig 16694 bp, 21 predicted proteins | sample 9134231 | NCBI WGS metagenome assembly JAEEGL01 (sample SAMN16246548, study PRJNA631951) | gut metagenome | biome: gut microbiome; feature: rumen; material: fiber-attached | host: Bos | place: Iran: Karaj | collected 2018-10 | reverse complement strand
TCCGTTCCTTCTCCAGAAGTACTTGGATGTATTATACACCGGTAGTGCAGCAAAACATGGACCGTTTGCCAGAATTGCGTAACGGAACTCGATGTTGTTTCTGATTAGGGCGTATTCCCCAATCCTCAGTTTTCCCTTGTCCGAATCAACCCCATGGTGTCTCAGGTATCGGAATGCCTCTTTGAAGGTCATACCTTCACCATCATTGGTTTTAATGCCATAGATTTCGAACAAATCAATACCGTTGTCTCTCGGTTCTCCGTCCTTCAAATTCTCACGCCAGTTCAAGAAGGATGACACACTGCAAGGAACACAGATTGGGTCCTCGCCCTGGTCGATAACCTTCGGTAGAATGTCCTGGTATGAGTAGAATGGTGGCAAATCCAAAGACGCAGGCAACTGAATTACATGTTCAGTTCCGTCGATTTTTGATTTCTTAAAACCATAGTTTTTCATACTTTATTGTACCACTTTTTTCGTTTGTACCACCCAGGAAGGTGGTACAAATTATTTCCTAACTCTCTTAATGATTGCAAGGCTGTCTTTCCATTCAGTCACAATATAAATTTCCTCTTGGTTATCCCCAAAAACCTTGATGAAAGTGTGCTTGAACACGGTGTCCCTTGTCTCGTAATCAATGTAGTAGGCATTCGCCCACTCGTCAAAGTCCTGTGACAAACCGTCAGCCAAACAGATTGAGTCAAGCTGCCTATCTGTGATTCCCATGTTGTACACGGCAACCATTGTCTTACCCGTCCCATAGTTGATGTCCTGGTCTTTTTTCTTGCAGAACCAGTGTGTGTTACCGCAACTGATGGCGATAACAAGGCACAACAGGACGCTCAATACTTTACTAAATCTTCCCATGTTTTATGTTTTAATATAAATATCGAATGTGGGGCGAAAGTGGGTAGTTTCAACCGGCATAATTTTTATCGCAACAAACTATTTATTAACAAATAAATGTGGACCGTAAATGGCTAAAACTATATTATTGACGCAAGAGCAATTGAACGAAATCATTGCCGGAACAGGTTACTTCTCTGATTCTTCAGCGGGTGACGTGGGGCTTGGTAGTGACGAGTCCGAAAGCAAGCAGGGTACGAACATCTACTCGAACGAAATCAGTGTTACTGGTGGCGGTGTCAAGCATCCACAGATGCCAACCGGAAAACCGGTCACTTCTGACGACATCGAGAAAATGGAAGGTGAACCTACTAACTTTTGGCCCGGCGCACGCTCTGGAACCGGTGGAAAGGTCACAATGGCTGGTATTCCAATTGGAACGGGTTTCTACGAGTCATATTCAAAGCGTGATTTCGAGAAGAAGATGCTTCAGGAACTGAATGACCAACTCGCCGGTGTTGAAATGACGGCGGCTGTTCCAAATCCATCAGACCCAACAAACCCTACACTTATCACTGGCGATGAAAACAAGTTGTCAACCGACCTTTCAAGAGCAAGGCAGAGTGGTGACAAACTGACCGCCGATGCGATACAGAAAACACTTGATGCCAGAAGGGGACAAATTAAGGCCGGTAAGGAACTCAGGTCAAAGGTTCTCGGTATGAGCAATCAGTTCCAGAAAGCCGGTGGTACAAGAAACACCGGAGGTAAAGCCCATTCACAAAAGAATGACAGTATGGTCCAGATAATCGACAATAATCAATAAAAAACATAAAACAATGGATAACAGCAAGCAGAGCAAACTTGAGAGGATTGGTATCAAATATAGGGACAATTCCCTTATTGTTCATGGTGAGCAGGTAAATGGCCTTGCAAGAAACGATTACAGCAAGCAGGACCCTTACAACGAGTCACACCCAGATACCATGTGGAGTGAAACCAACACCAAGCCGGACGGAAAACCGCTCGGTAAGGGTACCAATAGCGGTGGCCACACGTTCTCAATTCCTGACCAGGGACTGCCTTCAGACATGCTAACCCAGCAGATTGACACCGAGAACGGTGGTGGTAGCTACGACGTATGGGGTAATCCAAACTACGCAAGTGGTCGTAACTATCTTGCAAACATCAGCCGTTACAGTAGGGACAGACAATACACCAAAGATACTGTTAACGTTGACGAATTGATTGACGGACAGTATTTTGTGAAGTAATATGACTCTTTTCGAGCAAATACTTGCAGAGTCCCGCTTGTTACTTGAGAAGGCCAATGAGGTAACCGAGGACAAGATTAAGGACGCAATCGAGAACTGCAAGATTGTTTCTATCATGTACAATGACAGAAAGGGTGGCACTGGTAAAAGCTGGCGCTATATCTACCCTGTTGTCTACGGCGAACTTAAAGACAGGAAAACCGGTGCGGGCACTGGAAACATGGCTGTTCGAGCCTACCAGACCGTCGGTTCCACCAAACGTGGAAAGAATAGGTGGAAACTGTTCCGTGTTGATAGGATTGTCGCTTGGTACAATCAGGAAAACACCCCGGAAGACCAGACGCACACCTTCACTCGAAAAGATTTGGACCAACTGTTCAACGATGGCGGGGATAAATATTTTTCCCGCATTGATTACCATTCACCATTTATGGATGTTAAGTACCTGATTGATGCAGAGCCAATCAGTAAACAGGACATCAAGAGTGTTGAACCTGGCGCCGAACCAACAACCAGCCAGGCAACCGTCAAATATGTCCCGAACCCGAATTGGGCCAATCAATATGACCAGGGTAAGGGTATTTCTCTTGACAATCAAGGAAACGTTTCCTATAATTCAGAAAAGGCAGAATCCGACCGCCTCACAGCACCTGAGACAGAACCGGTAACCGATGCTGATGTTCAGACCACCGGACAGGAGGCTAACGCACAACAACAGGACACAGCGAAACTTGTTGCTGATGATAAGCCGATTACAAAGGACGATGTTAACGGAACACCTGAGGATAACGATTTGACCAAGACCTACACCAATATGATGAATAGGTGGAAAAATAACGAAGAAGAGGGCTCTTATAGTTAATAGGAAATGACACAAGAAGATTTCATGAATAACATCCTCGGTAATGCACAGAGACTATGCAGCCAGGAGGGTGATGCAATGATAAGCAGCAAGAAACTTAACGCACCAACGTCGAAAGCTCAGGTTGACCCCGAATCATTCGGCGGTTCCCCGGCCAGCAGTTCACAAGATGCCGCATGGGACAGAATGTTCCTGTCAGAAGCTGCGTACGATAACAATGGACCGGCAGCACCGGTTCAGAAACAGCCACAGCAAAGGCCGATAACCCAGAAATCGGTTGCAAGAAGCAGGGTTCCGGATTTTATCAAGGAATCGATGCTATCAAACAGCATTGACACCACCGCACTCAGCGATAACCCGCTTGACAGAATGGACTTGTCACGCTTCCAGAGCGCAAAACCAGTACCAGAAAGACAAGTTGTCAATGAGGCAGTCGCCCCAATGGTTCAACAGCCAGCACAGGGCGTTGATTACGCCATTATCCGTGCAATCGTCAAAGAGTGTATCGAGGAAAAGTTCAAAGAATACGGACTAACTAAGGGAACCGGTTCATTGAATGAAGGAACGCTTAAGTCTATACACCTTAAGGGTGGTACCATTAACCTGGTTGATAATTCCGGAAACATTTACAGCGCAAAGCTAAAGAGGGAAGGCAACCTCAATGAAGGCAAAAAATAGGGACTCGATTGAGTCTCTTTTTTTTATGTAAACTGTTTACTTTCTCCATACTACACAATATGTTTAAGAAAAAACGGTATGGATTGGAGTAAAAAAGGCGAAGAATTGTACAACCAATACGTTAGACCTTACGGCAACGTTGCAAGAGAAATATCACTTATAAACGCATATCATGCGAGTATTCGTGGGTCCAACAAAATTGAACTGACTGAATATCAAGAAGAAGCCCTATTTCATTTGCACAGCGGTAAAAATGTCGTCGTGTACAAGACAAGGCAATGTGGCTACACAACCCTGATGTTGCTGCATATCATTTACATCATGGATGTTGAGTTCTATACAAACGGGGCCTTTTGCACGAGTAATATTCTGTTCGTTTCACCAAACGGTGCCATGAAAGAGGAAGCAAGGATGAAATTGAAAGAACTAATCCAGTCCTGCCCTCTTGGTAATTGCGATGATTTCACGAAAGAGGTTCTCAAACATGTAACTTTTACCACATATAACAGGGTTGATGTCTTATGTGGTAAAGTGTTCGACTATGCGTTTTATGACGAATTCGCATTTGCGGACACGCAGGACTTTGAGGATATTGTTGAGTGTGCTTCTGCAACACTGTTGAAACAGAAGAAACCCGAAAACAAGTTACCACCAGCCGGAACATCAATGTTCGTCACATCTTTTAGTGATGAGAACGAGGAAAAGGCAAAGAAAACGATTGAGAAACTAATCCCAAAGAATGTCGTTCTGATGGAAACACACTGGTATGAGGTTCCGTCATTGAACAAGAACCTCGTATGGAAAAAATACGAAGTGGAACCAACTATCGACAAAGAAGGTAGCGTGAGATATGACAAAGAACGCTGGGCCAAGAAAATCGCCGACGGGTGGATTCCGACCTCACCGAAATTCGAGAAGCTATGTGAAGTTCTCGGTGAGGAAAAAGCTAAAATCGAATTATTAAATTAGTATTAGATATGGAAGAAAAGAAACGACTCAAGGTGTTAGTAGCACCTGACGACAACGGTGGCGTAGCTTACTGGAGAATGGACCAACCGCACATTAAGCTCGACCAACTATTCAGCGATGAAATCGATGTAACGATAAACCATAGAATGAACTGGGCCGATACCGGTTACCTTTCACAGTTCGATGTCGTTGTCTATCATAAGGGACTGTTCCCTGACTATGACAGCTTTGTTGAGGCATTGAATTTCTGTCGTAACAACAACATCACGACTGTGATGGATATTGATGACTATTGGGACCTCGGACCATGGCACCCGCAAAACCTTCACAACAAGGCGACCGGCGGTATCGAGAAGACCATCTACAACATCAAGAACACCGACTACATCACCACAACAACCGAACTGTTTGCCAATGATATTCGTAAATACAACAATAACGTAAAGGTATTTCCGAACGCACCTAACAAGGACGAACCTCAGTGGGCGCCTGACTACTCACATACCGACAGACTCAGAATCGGTTATGTAATGGGTTCAACCCATGAGAGGGACATGCAACAGGTAAGAGGTCTCACCAACGCCTTACATGATGTCATCGACAAGGTACAGATTGTTCTTTGTGGTTATGATATTAGGGGAACCATGACCATCATTGGCCCTGATAAGCAAATTCAGGGTAACAGACCAATCAAACCTGAGGAATCCGTGTGGTATAAGTACGAGCAGTTGGTGACTGACAACTATAAGGTTTGCTCTCCGGAATATAGGGCGTTCCTTGAGAAATTCATTCCAAACGCTCAGTACCCAGGCGTGGAAAACCAAATCTATCGTAGGGAGTGGACAAAGGACCTTACCAAGTTCGGAACACACTATAACAATCTTGATGTGTTGCTGGTCCCGCTTGACGCAAACACGTTCAATTACCACAAGTCTGAACTTAAGCTCGTGGAAGCTGGTGTAAAGCACAAGGCGGTCATCCTTTCGAACTTTGGCCCATACACCATTGGAACGAGAACACTGTTTAAGAAGGGCGGTGAGATTGACCCTGAGGCGAACTGCCTTCTCGTTGACCCGTCCAAGGCACACAAGGATTGGGCCAAGTATATCAAGAGACTCATTGAGCACCCGGAATACGTGAAACTTCTCCAGGACAACCTTGCGAAACACGTGGAGGAAAACTACAACCTCGAAAAATGGACCGCTGTTCGTGCTGACTTTTACAAATCGATTGCGAAAAAATAAGTCCAACCATATTTCATACTGTTATTTTTTGTTTCAAGGGGCACCACTATTGTGGTGCTCTTTGTTTTTTATCAAATTTTTCGTATCTTTGACACATGAAGATAAAAATAGTCAATAAGTCAGGAAACCAGCTTCCTGAATACAAAACGAAGTTGAGTGCCGGTGCGGACCTCCGTGCAAATGTAACAGATACGGTTTACGTGTACCCGATGAAGCGGGCGTTAATTCCAACCGGACTGTATGTCGCCATACCGAAAGGGTACGAGGCACAGGTAAGACCAAGAAGCGGTCTCGCAATCAATAACGGAATCATCGTCCTAAACACGCCGGGCACCGTCGATGCCGACTTTCGTGGTGAGTTGAAAGTTATCCTCGCCAATTTCTCAGATACCACATTTGCCGTGAACCCAGGGGACAGAATCGCCCAATTGGTTATTGCAAAATGTGAACAGGCTGAGTGGGAAGAAGTCGATGAACTCGACGAAACTGAACGTGGCGAAGGTGGTTTCGGGCATACCGGAACAAAGTGAATCGAAGAACATGCCAACAAGTAAACTAAAAAAGATTGGGTACGAATTGGAAAGCGTACAGATAGTACAGGCTCCGATTTCGAAAATAAGACACCGTAGTGAATGTGACCCAAGAATTAGCCTGTGCGGTAGAAGAGTGTACCCGGTTATTGTCGCACCGATGGGTTCCGTAACCGACGAACACAACTACAAGACATGGTTGGAACACGGATTTATTTGCGTAGTTCCAAGAACCGTTGATTTCGATAAGCGCCTTGAAATAAGCAAGGAAACATTTGCCTCGTTCTCGCTTTACGAGGCCGAAACGCTGGTTCACCGCCTGTTACCTGATAACGAAAGACGTTATATATGCATTGATATTGCCCATGGGACGATGGAGGCGCTTTATAACGTATGTAGCGAATTGAAGGCGCTCCATGGTGACAATATCGTCATCATGACAGGAAACGTTGCCGTTCCGGAGGCTTACCAATTCTACGCAAATAACGGAATCAAGTATATGCGTACAACAATCGGTTCCGGTTCCAGGTGCACAACCAGGTGTAACGTCGGTGTTGGTTACCCGGTAGCAACGCTTATCGATGAACTCCGCATGATGAAGGAGGCGTGGCTCAGGAGCAACATCAAGACGGGCAAAGAAAAAGATGTGACCGAAATAATAGTTGACGGCGGTATTTACAACTTCGACGACATTCAGAAATGTATCGCCCTGGGTGCGTTCTGTGTGATGAGCGGACGCATATTTGCAAAAGCCGAGGAAGCGTGCGACCCGATTGTCTATCTACAACCGGACAATCTGAACATGGCTGATGCGATACCGGAAGACGAATACCTCGAAAAAATGCAAGAACTTAAACGCCGTAGCGACGAACTTGAATCGGACGAGAACGAGTACTGGATTGCATACAAGAAGTTGAGCCGAAGAAAGCCATATCGACTGTACTACGGTATGAGTACCAAGCATGCCCAGAAGCTTACCGGCGGGTCAGGAAAGACAACGGCTGAGGGAATCGAGAAGCCAATCCTCGTTGAATACCCAATCGAAAAATGGGCCGACAACATGGCATCTTTCCTGCGTAGCTGCATGTCGTACACCGGCTTTAGGACCATTGACCAAATGCGTAAAGACTGCGAGATAATAATCAACGCCAGCAGCGAGAAGTCATTCAGGAAATGAGCAACCACCATCGAAACAATGAACCATATTGGTCGAGGTATGTAAAAAGCTGGCAAAAACCACCCAACATCATACACAGGAAACAGGTTGTACCAGAACTAAAACACTGTGCCGGTTGTACAAGGACCTGTGATATATACGACGAACAAGAGGCAAAACGTTGCATTTTCTATAACGCACAATAGAATGAGGCTTTCGGGCCTCATTTTTTGTATTTCTACCTGTCAAAACATTTGATTTTTAGTATATCAAAACATATCTTTCATTAAAAGAATACAAATGGCTAACACTGTCAAACTGAGCGAACTCTCACTTCGTGAGTTGCTCGAATATGAAAGAGCCGCACATCTTATCTGTGCGAAGTACGAAAATCTGAACAAGATGGAATCATACCTTTCCGAGGAACTGAACGAAGAATTCCGTCGTGAAAAGGCTAAGTATGACGCCATCATGCAGGAAATTGAAAACAGAGTAGACCAAATTAAGTAATGAAATTAGTTAACCGAATACGCCTATGGCTCCGGCTGTTGTTTCACGGGTTCTTCTTTGGACTACGTGCTGCTGACCAGACCTTGACCCAGCAGGTTTCCGGTGACGATGACGAGATTAACCACAGGCTCGAAATCGACAACGTGTTCAATGACATGCTACAGGAAAACGAAACCGAGCAGGTCCAGGAAATGCGTGACAAGAATTACCGGGTATATCGTGAGGCTGACAATTACGAGGTTACGGTTACCGGCATGAAAACCGATGGTGAGAATTTCGACGACGAGGACAGCGAGTTGTACGCATCGGCAAGCAAGAAGGTATTTGGTGACAAACCAAGAACCGACCTTCTTGAAACCAAGAACTACAAGATTGTCCTTGTACAGGACACAAAGGAATACGAGAACGATATTGTTTCCAAACAGAAGGAAGGTGAGACCGGTGAGGCGATTGACGACAAGGCAACCAACATCTTCGAGCTCACATACAAGGATGATATAATTCCAAGGTTTTATGTCGAACGATACATCAACCGGCTCGTTCTGAAAGTGAACGATAATGGCAACCACAGGGTTGACCTGTACTTCTCTCAATACGCAAGGCAGTTCATGAAGCGTGACAGCCTGTTTATTGCTGAACTACACCGAGTGTTTGACGGAAAGTCACCAAAATCAGACATCCTGGCGATTGATACGCTTTCATTCATTACAGACAAGGCGTTCGGTTCAGAGGACCTTCACAGAGTAACGCTGAACAACTTTGTGTACAAGAAAATGTGTCAGTATGACGGTAGTTTTGTAATCGAGTTCTCATGCTCAAAAACCGACGAGGACGTTGTTGCCAAATACCGCACCAAGGAACTTGATGAAAAATACGCTACCGAGGCACAGAAGAAGGCGGTTGTTGACATAAACGCCATGTCGAGAAAAATCGAGCGTGACGAAGAGAAGGAAAAAACCTACGAGATAACGACATTAAAAATTGAATAAAATGGTTATTGGTATAGACTTAAACGACGTACTGCGAAACTTCACCATGAACTTCGCAAAATATTATAAGCAAGGATACAACCACGAGTTCGACTACGACGAGCTTGAACTGTGGACGAACAACCTGGAGGCTTTGTTCCCGTTCAAGACGAAACACACCTTCGAGAAGTTCACCTACGAGGATTATGCTTACGAACTGTTCGGGGCCTGTCCTACATCTGAAATGCAGCTTAGTGCCGCTTTCAACGATTGGGTGACGGACACGGTTCCAAACATCGATAGCAAGGAGCCTATCGAGCTTGTTATGGTGTCCCCGCTTGAATACGGACTATCAATCCCAAGCACGTACTTCTTCCTATCGAAGATTGCCTGCAAGGTACGAAAGGTTTTCATGCCTTCCGACTCATACGAAATTTGGGAAAAATGTGACGTGGTTATCACGGCGAATCCGTTACTTCTTGACAGTAAACCTGAGAAAAAGGTTTCGGTGAAAATCACACAGGACTATAACAAGGACAACGACTCGGACTTTGAGTTCAACTCCTTCAAAGACTTCGCAGAAGATGAAGAACATACTAAACAAGTTATTAAAAAAATCGAAAGCTATGAGTAAAAGCGACACAGTATTTGTCATCGGCAGCAAGAAGTATGCCTTTGACCTTGAGAAAATCAAGAATTTCTGTCTTACATCCGATAAAGAGAAAGGTGGTGAGGTAGAGGTGATGGAAGTACACGAGCCCAACAGTACTGGTGTACTTGAACTCGCCAGCAAGACGGTCCACGAGGTTAAAGGTACCGGTAACCCGCAGAACGACACCATCATGTATGACCTTATCAAATCGTTCGTTGTCACGCTTCTTAGTAGGGATATTAAGGGTTACAAGTAGGCCGAGGTCATGAGTTCCATGGACTTCTCGACAAGATTGTCTTTCAACACCATGATAAACATGGGCTTCCTAATCGAAATTGAATAACATTGGAAATAACATATAATATGGATACCAAAAGATTAACTAACACAATCAAAGCGCTTGAAGATGGACTTGCGAGGTTCGATGACAAGTCCTTCAATATCTACTTCTTCGTTTTGGATACCAAGGGTAACCCTTCAGCTACCCTGAGGTACATTTACCAAACGGCATACACGCTAAAGGAACTTGGATACAACGTAGCCATGCTTCACCAGGAAGACAACTTCGTTGGCGTCGCCAATTGGCTTGGTGAGAAGTATGCATCACTCCCTCACAAGGATGTCAAGAAACAGAACGTCGAAATCACAACTTCTGACCTTTTGTTCATCCCTGAGATTTACGCAAACGTGATGTCCCAGACCAAGAACCTTCCTTGTAAGCGTATTGCCATCCTCACGAACATGAACTACATCACCGAGATTATCCCGGTCGGCGTTACCTGGTTTGACATGGGTATCAACGAAGTGGTCACGACCAGCAAGTATAACGAGAAAACCATTACCGAATACTTCCCAGGTCTTAAGACCCACATTGTCAGCCCGTACATTCCAAACGTGTTTAGGAAGAACACCGAACCGCAGGACCTTCTCATCAATGTCATCAGCCGTGAGCCGAGCGACGTGAACAAAGTCATCAAACCATTCTTCTGGAAGTATCCGGTGTATAAGTGGGTTTCCTTCAGGGACCTTCGTGGACTTCCACAGGAAACGTTTGCCGATGCACTTAGGGAAGCCGCTATCACCATCTGGATTGACGATGACACCAACTTCGGAACATCACTCCTTGAAGCCGTAAGATGCGGTGGCCTTGTTATCGCAAAGGTACCAAAAGTCGCCTCCGACTGGATGGCCGACGAGAATGGCGTTCTTGACAATTCCATCATTTGGTTCGACGACATCAGAAAGGTTCCAGACGTGATTGCCAGTGTGGTAAGAACGTGGCTCATCGACGAAATCCCGCAGGAAATCTACGACGCATCCGAGAAGCTTAACGGAACCTACACCAAGGAGCAACACGAGAAGGAAGTCATGGACGTGTACGTCAATGACATCTTTGAGAACCGTAAGAAAGAGCTCAAGGAAGCCATTGAACAGTTCAAGTCACAGCTTAATAAAATGCAAGAAAGTGAGTAAGAAATATGAAAGAATTGACAGTTATTATCCCGATTGATAAGATGGACGAGACCAGGAGACCTTTGTTTGACAAGGCCATCCAGAGCGTTGAGGCTGACACCCCAATTATTCTCGTCGGACCGAAGGACGAGCTTGCGAAGCTTAAGGGCCTTCAGGTTCCCGTTGTGTTCCTTGAGAACGAGGACATCAATCTGCCTAAACAGGTTAACCTCGCAGTCGAGAAGGCCGAGACAAAGTATTTCATGGTTCTCGAATACGACGATGTGCTGACCAAGCACTGGTTCGATAACCTCAGAACCCGCATGGTGTCAAACCCTGGTTTGTTCGCCTACATGCCTATTTGTGAGGTGTTCGATTACAAGAACGACCAGGCAATCATTGGTTACATGAACGAGCCTGTCTGGGCAAGTTCATTCTCCGAGGCACTCGGTTATTTCGACAACGAAAGCTTGATGAACTATATCAACGTATGTTGCTCCGGCGCCATGTTTGATAAGGACGAATTCGTCGAAATCGGTGGCCTCAAGGAAAGCATGAAGCTTTCGTTCTGGTACGAAATGTTGCTCAGGGCAAATTATAAGTCCAAGAAGATTTTCGTCATCCCTAAGGTTGGTTGCAGACACTGCATCAATCGTCCGGAATCCCTCATGGATGTTTACTCAAAGACACTTGAAGGTGCCGAGGCCGACTGGTGGATTAACCTTGCCAGGGAGGAACAATACTTCAAGAAGGACAGGAACAAGCAATACAAGAAATAAGGATTACAATGCTAAGTGAAAGGGGGTTTCCAACCAAGCCCCCTTTTCCCCATCATTGGAGAGGCTCCGACGGGAGATACCATAGGTAAGCATATTGTAATTATATGAGTTATGATGCCGCATAGTGGTCCGGGCTAACTGCACGGAACATCATGGCTAAAAGAGGAAGAAAACCAGGGACAAAAAGAAAAGGATACTTTTTCGAGGCTGAGGAAGAAGCCGTAAAACAATACCTTCAGTCAGAAGACAAAGACCAGAAAGACGCAATATACAAAGAAGTATTGCGCCCGGCTTTTGATAAGATGATTAGTTCCATTATCAGGCGCTATCATCTTTATGTACCAGACGAGGAATACGAGCAGACATTTAACGACACACTATCGTACATGCTCACCAAACTCGGTAACTTCAAACCTGAAATGGGCTACAAGGCATATTCGTATTGTGGCACCGTTGCCAGGAACTATCTGAAATACAAGAACATTCAATATGTGAAGAACCTTGAGAGGAACATTCCGTACGAGGATGTGTTCTCTGATTTCACAAACGACGCCAACTATTCACTGTCCGATTCATCGACATTCAAGGAAGAGGCTCCGGACCTCATCAAGAACACAGTGACCGAAATCGGTAAGATGATTGACGAGCCGGAGAAAAACAACCTCAACGACAACGAGGTAAAGGTCGGCACCGCACTCATTGAACTGTTGCAGAATTGGGAAGAGATTTTCCCTTCAATCGACGATGAAAGTCACAAGTTGAACAAGAGTTCAGTGCTTTATTTCCTTCGTGAAGAAACGATGATGAGCACCAAGGAATTGAGGGACAATATGAAGAAGTACAAGGTTATTTATAAGATTTTGAGGAACGAAGCCCTGAGCTAAAAAATTACCGGAGAGATATTTATAGTAAACGTTTTAGACTATGGCAGACACCAAAATACGCATCAATTCACTTGAGAAAATTGAGCAGATTTTGCAAGAAACTTATGATTTGACTGTCAAGGAAATCAACGAGATTCAGAACGAAATGAACAAGCTCATGAATTCAAGCCCGCTCGCCGACGCAACTTTCGACGATAAGGCGAAGTATGCCAAAGCGATGCACGACTATATCAAGGATAAGACGAAGGCTATCGAAATGCGACTCGACATCGCCAAGCTAATGGCCGAAATCTATAAGTACGACGGAAACGTAGGCAAGGCACTTACCGACCCGACAGTGGCCAAGTCAACCAGCCTGAACCTCAAGAGCCTTCGTAACGACGTGAAAAAGATTCTCGACGAGAACGACGGAGACGGTAAAACATACAACCTTAAAACCCACGATTAAAAATGGCGAGTAATGGCACCAACGAATTGTTAGCAACCATCGGTGCGATACAGACACTTATCGAGAACTTTCCGATGGGCTTCCAGACAGCATTCAATGTGAAGAAATACAATTCTTCACTTGATTTTTTGTTGGACGCCCTGAGGACCGTAGGTGTTAACGACCAAGAAATCATCAAGTTCGTTCTTGAGGATTTGGTCGGCGTGAACGACCTGAGCGTGGAAACTCTTGAGAAAATGGACGAGAACGATGCAAAGTTCCAGAACAATGCTTTCGTTCAGGGCCTTGAAAACGCCATAAAGTTCTTGATTGCTGAGATATTGGCGGGCATCGTATCATGCTCGGTTTGGCCCAAGATACCAAAACCGGCAGATGGTGAAGATGTCAGCGGTGCCTATAACAAAATTGACCTACCTATCAGCGTTCTCGACCCGATTAACCTGTTTAACGTATGTCCGACAACGCCGGTTGGCATGAGGAAATATACCGGTATCGCAAAGACGACGAAGCCAAGCGAACTTGGAACCCAGACAGAAAGAACAGACCTTAACTCTTTCATGTGGTACACAATCAACATGTCAGACCCTAACAATGGCCCGACATGGAAAACTCTCGGCAGTGAAAGTGAGAGCCTGTTCCAACTCAGAAACCTCGGTTATCGAAAACTAAGGCTTGAAATCGCCCAACATTTCGAAGGCAAGACCTTGTTTGAGTACAACAGGAAATATCTTAGCACCATACATATCTTATCGCCTAAGGTTATCCTTATGAATATCATTGACGAACTCATGAACGGCCTACCAAACGCCGAAGTGAATTTCGGATTTGATGATATTTACACAGAGGCGGTGTTCGAAAAGATGATTGACACCATTGTCAGCAATGATGACCTGGAAGTCAACGACTGCTACTACACGTTCTCGAACGAAGACTGGAACAGGATGCTTGAAAACGCCGAGTTGAGGAAGTACAATGCAAAGAAGTACGGTAAAGAGTTAAGTACCGCCGGTGTAATCGACAAGGAGGCCGTTATGGAGTCACTCGATAAAGCCTCAACCGACGCAACACTACACGATAGAGTCGAGACTATCACCGATGCACTGTATGACGCTTCCAGGACAGTCGAATATGACAAGCTCGTTGAGGAAGCTGGTATGGAAAGAAAATGGAGCTTCGACTACGACGTTAACTCGAACTGGCTGTACAACATTCTTCTTACCATTATCAGGCCAATCGTAAAGGCCACGATGACACCGAAGGTCATGGCATTGCTTATAACCAACTACGAGATTGCGGGTGCATTGAACCTTTCACAGATTGATGTCAATGCTTCTGTCAGTGTGGTGTTCGATTTCTTAAAGACCAAAATGCTCGGACTGTTCGCTGCGCTGGTCAAGAAGATTAAGGATATGATTGTGAAAGCCGTGTACAACTTCTTCGTCAACAAAATTATGCCGCTTATCCAGAAATACATTACTGCCAGATTACTTGAACAGCTTGAGTTCTACATGGACCTGTTGAGGCAGGCACTGGATTGTATCGCAATCTTCGGTTGGCAGGGTAGGAGAGTAATGACCGGCCTCGATGAGGTGAACTACGCCGACATCACGCCAACAAAAACAATACCAAACAAGAGCATCTGTTAATTATGAGACTGATTGAATTAGTTAAGACTATTAGAGAAACCGTTATAACCGGCAAGATTTCCCCGGCAAAGATTTTACCGGCACCACTTCTGTTGTGCGTTTCACTCAGGAGACCTGGTATTTCACCTATGGACATCACGTCCGAATGGATTGTTGAATTGGACAAAATGGGTATTCCAATCGGTAAAAACACCGATGGTAGTCCAAATCTAATCATAGGTGCCGGATATGCGCTCGTTAAAGTGTTCAGTAAAGCACTGAAACAGAACGGCCTCGTAACAGTTGCTGGTTCGGCTGGCAGCATTACGTTCACCGGAACCGGTGCGAACGCCGGTGGCCCGGTTGTAATAAAAGGTGTCAATGACGCACCATTCACTATCAGGGGAACATTTCAATAATGGATTACAAGGAACCAAAAGAACTCAGGAACGACGAACTGAGACTGTATCAGGAAGAGCTCAAGAACGAATTCGATGCCATTAAGCGGGAAATTATGGAGAGGTTCAAGCTATTGGACGAACTTGACCGTGAATACATCAAGGCTGAGTCGGAAATGAACAACAGAAGAAACATCAAATTCTAATGGCAAACTCTAACACACAAATTGTCAAAATATGCGAAGTGGTTGCTCTTGACACCACTTCGAATTCCAACAGGATTAAAGTAAGGCTAACCGCCGAGGATAACACCCTACCGGTTGAACAATTGCCTTATGCAATCCCGCTGCTTCCGCTCATGCTCCATGTAAAGCCAAAACTGCACGAAGCGGTTCTGGTCTTTAATGCAATTGCCGAAAACGGAAACACACAGCGTTACTACATTGGCCCGGTTATATCACAGGTGAACCACATGTACAACGAGCCAATGTCAGATGCACTGGAACTTTACGTGTCCAACGACAGGCCGCTTGACCCGAAACCTACGAACGACACCTCAAAAACTTACGGTGCCGTACCAAAGGATGACGAGATTGCCTTGTGTGGTAGAAAAAGTAGCGACCTTATTCTTTCAGACAACGACCTAAGGCTCAGGTGTGGTGCCAAATTGGTAACAGACATCGACAAAGGCTCAATCGAGTTTAACTCAGTTAGCCCGGCATACATTAAGCTGAAATATTACGAAAATGGGCTGAATGGGGTAGATAGTTGTAACAGTACGGCGACTATTGTTGCGGATAAGATTAACTTAATCAGCAACAAATCCAGGGACCATAACTTCGCAACCAATGACCCGGACGAGTTCATCAACGACCCAAATATGGCCGACTTGATTTCCACAGCACACAAGCTACCATACGGTGATGTTCTCATCAAATTCCTTCAGGATTTCAGGATAGCCTTCATGACGCACACGCATTCAATGTCAATGAAGCCACCGTGCCCGGCCCCAGGCCCGTATGAGTGGACAAAGAATTTCGACCTAAACAGCGCACTATCTGATTGTGTTAGGATTAACTAAAAAACCTCGGAAAGAATTCCGAGGTTTTCTTTTATGCGTATCGTTCGGTTACATCGTCTACAATTCTGAAGTGTAAGACATCTTCGTAGAACCTTTCTTCACGACCGTCACGTATCTTAACGTCCACGTAATATTTGTTGTTCGGGATAAGGTCACTGGTGTACAACAGGAAATAGTTGTGCAAGAATGACCGCTCAACCGGCTGATAGCCGTTCAGGATGTCAATCTGTCGCTCACCGTCCTTCGTATACAGCCTGTAAACGGCGTCCGTAATTATCTGTCGTTCGTTGGTCGTGTACTTTCTACGGAAATCGATTACAACCTCACGAACCTCACCC
>JAEEGL014913883.1_pt1 | contig 16695 bp, 19 predicted proteins | sample 9134231 | NCBI WGS metagenome assembly JAEEGL01 (sample SAMN16246548, study PRJNA631951) | gut metagenome | biome: gut microbiome; feature: rumen; material: fiber-attached | host: Bos | place: Iran: Karaj | collected 2018-10 | reverse complement strand
ATACCCAAAAGGTATATCTGTACCACCATTATATGTATTTTACAATATCATTTCAAGGAGTTACTATAAAATCAGAAAAGGAAACAAGGGGAAGTTCAAAATAACGATACAGATTCAATATGTGAGAAGGAGGCGATCTTTATGAAGAAATTTTTTGAACATCTTGAAGAAGTTTTAGAGGAGTACTACAAAACATTCGCAAAATAAAAAGCTATGCCTAAAAGAAAGGACAATGGTTAACGCCATTGTCCTTTTTAAATGAGATCATTCTTTTTTGGTCTTTATCTGAGCAAGTATGACACCTGCAAATACAAGTATGCAGCCGATCATCTCCCTGGTGCTCAAGACCTGCTTTAGTATCAGATATCCCGCAACGGCGGAAAATACGCTCTCAAGCGACATCAAAAGCGAAGCAGGTGTAGGATTTAGGTTTTTCTGTCCGATCATCTGCAGGGTGTAACCGACACCGCTTGACATGATACCGGCGTACAGTATCGGGGCCGCTGCTGCGATCATATCATCAACAGACGGTCTTTCAAGGATGAACATACCCGCTCCTGCGATAACAAAGCTTACGATAAACTGCACACAGCTCATCGCAACGGGATCAACATGATCGATGAATGAATCTATCGTCATGATCTGCATGGAAAACAAAAATGCGCATATAAGCAGCAGTATGTCACCTTTGCCTATGCCTGTATGTCCGCTGATGCTCATGATGTAGAAACCGGCTACGGCAATGAGTGCGCTGATCCATTCGTTAAGACCGATTCTTTTGTGCAGAAAGACACTTAGAAACGGTACGATTATTATATACAGGGATGTTATAAAGCCTGCCTTTCCCACACTGCTGTATATGATGCCGTACTGCTGAAACAGTGTCGCACTGACCAAAAATATGCCGCACAGTATTCCGCCTTTTATGGTATTATTCCTTATCAATCCGTCGCGTATCGTTTTATCTCCCTTATTAAAATATATGAAAGGGATAAGAAAGAGCGCTCCCAGGATAAACCTTAAGCATGTGAAGGTAAAGGGTCCAACATGATCCATCCCGACACTCTGAGCGACAAATGCGACACCCCATATAAGAGCTGTCAGCGTAAGTTGTATCGTACCTTTAAGCTGTTTCTTCATGGATCATCAATAAAGGCTTGCTATAACCTCTACCTCGCACAGAACGTCCTTGGGAAGCTGTTTAACAGCCACACAGCTGCGTGCGGGCTTCTGGGTGAAGTATTTCTCATATACACCGTTAAATGCGGCAAAATCGGCCATATCGGCAAGGAAACAGGTTGTCTTTACAACATTCTCATATCCGCAGCCTGCTTCAATGAGAATGGCTCCTATGTTCTTGCATACCTGGGTTGCCTGCTCCTCTATGGTCGTACCCGTGATATTGCCTGTTGCGGGATCGATCGGGATCTGACCTGAAGCAAACAGTAACTTATCTGCTATAACGGCCTGTGAATAAGGGCCGATAGCTGCGGGTGCTTTATCTGTAGAAATTTTCTTTATCATTGTGATACCTCCTAAAATATGTATTTCATAAGCGCTATTTTAACATATGTTTGAAGTTTTTGTAACAATTAAGAAAAATATTGAAAAATGATGCTTATGTATGTTTACAAACACCAATTGTGATGCTATACTGAATGTAGTTTTAAAAACTACATATAATTGTTTTCAAAACAAAAAACGATACAGACATAAAAGGACAGTGATCATTATGGCACAGTATAAGATAATAGCGGACAGCAGCTGTGAACTGCCGGCTCAGTATTCAAATGATGAAAGGATAAGCCTGATACCCTTCAGGATAGAGATAGACGGCGTTCCGCTCAGAGACGGTTCGGACATAAATACAAAGAGCTTACTTGAGAGGATAGTGGATTCAAAGACATTTACGAGTTCTGCATGTCCTTCTCCCGATGTATTCTATAACAGCATAGCCGAGGGCGATCAGAAACGTGTTTATATAATAACGATATCAGCAAAGCTCAGCGGATGCTATCTTTCAGCGATGATAGCAAAGAAGCTCTACGAGGATGCTCATGATGACAAGGAGATATTCGTTATAGACTCAAAGAATTTAGCAGGCGCCGAAGGACAGCTGGCCATCCTTGCCCTTGAACTTGAAGAAAAGGGTGTAAGCGGAGAGGAGATCAAAAAGAGCCTCACAAACTTGCGAGACCATATGCGCAGCGTGATCATCATGAATGATCTTGAGGCCGTATACAAGAATATAAGACTTGATAAGATAAAGGATATAGTCGAGAAGGCAACAAACATCAAATCGGTCCTTATAAGAGAAAACAAGGACGAGAACGAGGATACCCCGAAGATCTGCTTGAAGGAGAGCTTCTCCCAGATGGTAGACAACCTGGCAGCAACTCTTAAGGATGCTTCCGAGCAGACAAAGATCTTCATAACCCACTGCAACAATCTTATCGATGCTGAGAGGTTAAGAGACATGCTCATGGAAAAGACCGGATTAAAGAACATATTTATAATGAGCGCATCCGGATTCAACTCTCTTTTAACCGATAACGGCGGCCTGATCGTATCATTTTAGTGTAAGATAATTAACGAGCTGAATGGTGTTCAGCTCGTTTTGTTATACATAATTGCGCTGATTTCACCAATTATAGTTCTTTTGTAGAGATAAAGATAAATCTTCTAATATGATTTTAGGACAAAAGCAAAGCCCACAAAGATCAATGATCTTTATGGGCTTATTTTTTTAGAAGAATAACACATCTATAGGTCCGAACTTCAAAAACAGTACAAATATGATCTGAATTAAAAGGATCGCGGGCATTCCAAACAGGAAATACCAGTGTCTGGTCTTATGTCTGAAAAGATGCATCCCGATTATCGAACCTAAGCTGCCGCCTATTATGGCAACGGTAAAGAGCGTAGCTTCAGGTATCCTGAAAGCACGTTTCCTTGCTTTCTGCTTATCGATCCCCATTAGGAAGAATCCGAGCAGATTGACGGCCAGTATGTAGATGATGAGTATTATTTGAGCCTGCATTTATTCTTACTTATTCTTGTTTGCAACTTCCTGCATCTTCATTGCACGAACCTTGCATGAAAGACCGAACAGGTTGATGAAGCCTTCTGCGTCGTGGTGATCGTAAAGATCTCCGGTTGTGAATGAAGCGATCTTCTCATTGTAGAGTGAGTACGGAGAAGTTGTGCCTGCCTTGATGATGTTGCCCTTGTAGAGCTTTAACTTAACTTCACCTGTAACATACTCCTGTGTAGACTTGATGAATGCGCATACAGCCTCGCGAAGAGGTGTGAACCATTTACCTTCGTATACGATCTGAGCAAGCTTAGCGCCCATATCTGCCTTAAGAGCATATGTGTCACGATCAAGGATGAGCTCCTCAAGCTGCTGATGAGCTTCATAAAGGATCGTTCCACCGGGTGTCTCGTAAACGCCGCGGCTCTTCATGCCGACAACACGGTTCTCTACTATATCAATGATACCGATACCATGCTTTCCGCCGAGCTTGTTGAGCTCACGGATAACATCGCTGACTTTCATCTTCTTGCCGTTTATTGATGTAGGAATACCCTTTTCAAATGTAAGAGTTACATATTCGCCCTCATCGGGAGCCTTCTCGGGTGTAACACCCAGAACAAGAAGGTGATCGTAGTTGGGCTCATTAGCGGGATCTTCAAGCTCGAGACCTTCATGGCTGATGTGCCAGAGGTTACGGTCACGGCTGTAGCTGTTGTCTGCAGAGAAGGGAAGATGTATTCCGTGCTGGTGGCAGTACTCGATCTCCTCTTCACGTGAAGAGAGCTTCCACTTGTCGTCACGCCATACAGCGATGATCTTTAAGTCGGGAGCAAGAGCCTTGATACCGAGCTCAAAACGGATCTGGTCGTTACCCTTACCTGTAGCACCGTGACAGATCGTTGTAGCACCTTCCTTACGTGCTATCTCAACAAGACGCTTTGCGATAACGGGACGAGCCATTGATGTACCTAAAAGGTACTTGTTCTCGTATACCGCATGACCCTGAACACAGGGAACAACGTATTCGTCACAGAACTCATCAACAACATCTTCTATATATAATTTGGAAGCGCCGCATGATTTTGCTCTTTCCTCAAGTCCGTCGAGCTCCTCGCCCTGACCGCAGTCAACGCAGACGCATATAACCTCGTAATCGTAATTCTCTTTCAACCAGGGAATGATAGCTGTTGTATCAAGTCCGCCGGAGTAAGCAAGTATAACCTTTTCTTTCATTATTGATAACCTCCTGAAAATATAATTGACAGTCGAAACGATCGGCTGTATGAAACAATTGCTGTCGAAATCCAATATAACCCATTAAATGATGTAGTGCAAGTACAAAATATGCATAAATATACATTAACAATGCGTATATGCAACTAAAAATGCATAAATCACAGATGAGTTTGCATATTTTGCATCATAAAGCTATAATCCTTAACAGATGCTAAAATCCGGGAAGTGGATAAATGAGGAAATATTTATGATCAGAGTTATGACAATGAAGGATTATGACGAGGTATTTGCTCTCTGGAGCAAGATAAAAGGCTTCGCCATGAGAAGTATAGATGATTCATATACGGGTGTTGAGAGATTTTTAAAAAGAAATCCAAACACGAGCGTTGTTGCCATCGAGGATGACAAGATAGTAGGAGCTATCCTTTGCGGCCATGACGGCAGAAGAGGCTGCCTGTATCATGTCTGTGTGGATCCCGAATACAGATTAAGAGGAATAGGAAAGGCGATGGTTGTCAGATGCATGCAGGCTCTCAAAGAAGAGCAGATAAGCAAGGTATCCTTGATCGCATTTTCAAAAAACGATATAGGAAACGCTTTCTGGCATACGATAGGATGGACAGAGAGACTTGACCTTAACTATTATGACTTTGTATTAAATGAAGAGAACATAATCGAATTTAATAAGTAGAAAGGAAAACGATATGAATATAATAGAAGGCGGAATCGCCTCACCTATAGGATTTGAAGCAGCCGGTATCGAAGCCGGTGTTAAATATGAAAACAGGAAGGATATGGCTATCGTCTACTCACAGAAGCCCTGTGTTGTAGCCGGAACCTTCACTTCAAACGTGGTAAAGGCAGCTCCCGTTAAGTGGGACATGGACCTGGTTGAGAATTCACCCTTTGTACAGGCTGTCATCGTAAATACCGGTATCGCAAATGCGGGAACCGGAAAAGAAGGTATGGAAATATGTAAAGAGACTGCCAAAAAAGCAGCCGAGGTCTTAAACATACCAGAGAATGCCGTACTTGTAGGCTCTACAGGAGTCATCGGTGCCCAGATACCCATGGATAAGATAAGCGCCGGCATCGAAAAGCTTGCGGCAGCAAAGAAGCATGACAACGAAAGCGGAACTGATGCTTCCAAAGCGATAATGACAACGGATACTATAAACAAGCAGCTTGCCGTTACTCTTGATATAGGAGGAAAGACGGTAACGATAGGTGCCATGAGCAAGGGATCCGGGATGATACATCCCAACATGTGCACAATGCTCGGCTATGTTACAACCGATGCAGTTATAGGAAAAGACGCCTTGACCAAGATAGTCAAAGAAGATGTAATCGATACTTACAACATGATCTCCGTTGACGGAGACACCTCAACAAACGACACACTGCTCATCATGGCAAACGGCATGGCGGGCAATGCAGAGATAAAGGAAGGAACTCCTGAATTCGAGGCATTTAAAGAGGCAATACACTTTGTAAACGAGACACAGGCAAAGAGACTTGCAGGCGACGGAGAAGGAGCTACCGCGCTTGTTGAGTGCCACGTACTTAATGCAAAGACCAAACAGGATGCGCGAATCCTGGCAAAATCAGTCATATGCTCAAGCCTTACAAAGGCTGCCGTATACGGACATGATGCAAACTGGGGAAGGATACTTTGTGCTCTGGGATATTCGGGAGCCAAATTCGATCCCGAGGATATGGAGCTTTATTATGAAGCCGAAGGCAAAAAGATACTGATATATAAGAACGGTGCCGATGCCGGATACAGCGAAGAGGAGGCAACTGAGATCCTCTCAAAGAGTGAAGTAAAGATCATAGCAGACATGCATATGGGAAATGAAGAAGCAAGAGCCTGGGGCTGTGATCTTACATATGATTATGTTAAGATAAATGCCGACTACAGGTCATAAGCAAAGGACGGAGAAAGATCATGGAAAAGAATCTTGATAAGGTAATGGAGAAGGCAGAAGTACTCATAGAGGCCCTTCCCTACATTCAAAAGTTTAATCGTAAGATAATAGTTGTTAAGTACGGCGGCTCGGCGATGAGCAATGAAGAGCTGCAGAAAAACGTTATAAAGGACGTTACACTTTTAAAGCTTGTAGGCTTCAAGCCCATCATAGTTCATGGAGGCGGCAAGGAGATCAGCCGCTGGGTAGGCAAGGTAGGAAAAGAAGCTCAGTTCATAAACGGACTCAGAGTTACCGATGAGGAGACCATGGAGATCGCAGAGATGGTCCTCGGAAGAGTTAACAAGAACCTTGTAAGAATGGTCGAGGAACTCGGTGTAAAGGCTGTCGGCATCTCAGGAAAGGACGGCAAGCTCTTAACAGTTGAAAAGAAGCTCTCAAACGGCCAGGATATAGGTTTTGTGGGAAATGTAACAAAGGTAAGCCCCAAGATCATCTACGATCTTTTAGAAAACGACTTCCTTCCCATAGTAAGCCCCATAGGACTGGGAGAGGATTACGAGACCTACAACATCAATGCCGATGATGCGGCATGTGCCATAGCAAAGGCAGTAGGTGCGGACAAGCTCGTATTCCTAACCGATATCGAGGGACTCTATAAAGATATCAACGACAAGGATTCATTCATCTCAAGGATAACCGCAAAGGATGCAGATGCACTTATCGATCAGGGCATAATCGGAGGCGGAATGCTGCCTAAGTTAAATAACTGCACGGATGCCATCAAAAACGGCGTAAACAGAGTCCATATCCTTGACGGAAGGATACCTCACTGTCTGCTTCTTGAGATATTCACAAACAGCGGTGTCGGAACAGCCATTATTAAGGAAGAGGAAAACTGATGATGAACACACAAGAGTACATAGATCAGGCAGAGAAAGCTCTGCTTCATACATACAACCGCTACCAGATCGTGTTCGATCATGGTGACGGAGTGTATCTTTATGATACCGACGGAAAGAAATATCTTGATTTTGTATCAGGTATTGGTGTTTATGCTCTCGGATACAACGTAAAAGAGTACAATGATGCATTAAAGGCCCAGATCGACAAGATACTTCACATCTCAAACTATTATTACAGTGCACCTTTGGCAAGCGCAGCAAAGAAGCTTACCGAGTTTGCGCATATGGACAAGGTGTTTTTCACAAACAGCGGTGCGGAGGCTGTTGAGGGTGCCTTAAAAGCAGCCATCAAATATGCATACAATAAGAACCATTCACATGAGCATGAGATAATAGCAATGGATCATTCCTTCCACGGAAGGACCTGCGGTGCTCTTGCCGTTACAGGCAAAGCTGCTTACAGGGAGGCTTTTGAACCCCTTATCTGCGACGTTAAGTTTGCAACCTACAATGATCTTGACAGCGTAAAGGCGCTTATAAGCGACAAGACCTGTGCCGTTATCATGGAGACCGTGCAGGGCGAGGGCGGAATATATCCCGGAAAGAAGGGATTCATAGAGGGAGTAGGAAAGCTGTGTAAAGAAAACGACATCCTTCTCATACTTGATGAGATCCAGTGCGGAATGGGCAGGACAGGATCAAATTATGCATGGCACAGATATGATGTACAGCCCGATATAATGACGACCGCAAAGGCAGTAGGAGGCGGTGTTCCCGTAGGAGCATTCCTGTTGACCGAAAAGGTCGCAAAGGCATCCCTTGTTGCCGGAGACCATGGAACGACATACGGAGGCAATCCTTTTGTATGTGCTGCGGTTGATAAAGTACTTGATTTGTTTGAGTCGGGACATATAATAGATAATGTAGTAAATGTAGGTGAATATCTGTATGAGAAGTTAGATGCGATCTGCAAGGAGTACGATCATGTCGTAGAACACAGAGGCGTCGGACTTATGCAGGGTATAGAGTTTGATGTGCCTGTGGCCGACATCATAAACAACTGCCTTGCAAACGGACTTGTACTTATAAATGCAGGTACCAATATTTTAAGGTTCCTTCCTCCGCTCGTTATAACACGCGAGGATGTGGATAACATGACGGATATTCTTAGGACGGCTTTGGATAAGGCGTTCAATTGAGGTTTATATGAGTTTAACAAAAAGAGTTATTGCTGCCGCTGTATGTATCGTGATGGCGTTCTGGGCTGTGTTTACGGCAAAGACAAAGCAGCCGGTGATACTGCAGGAAGAGAAGCAAAGCCCTGACAGTCTGATCGTCTGGTATACGGATGACTCGCTGACTGATTACATGGAGGCTGCATGCGTCGCTTACAATGAGATGTACGGCGTGAGAGTCCTTCCAAGGATCCAGTCGGGAGACGAATACCTCGAGCATATCAATGAGGCTTCGATACTGGATGATGGCATGCCGGATCTGTATGTCATAACAAATGACATGCTTGAGAGGGCTTATCTTGGGGGACTGGCCGTTAAGGCTGACGACCTGGTGGTAAACGGGAATCATTTTTCACAGGCAGCACTTGAAGCAGTTACATACAGAGATCAACCCGTAGCTTATCCTTTTTACTTTGAGACGAGTGCGATGCTCTACAACAGATCGTATCTGTACGAGATGGCACAGAACCAGCTGATGGCGGAGAGCTCGACCGAACCCGGACAGGAAGAGGAAGAAACTGAAGAGGAAACCGAGGTTGATCTTGAAGAAGGCCTTTCCGATGAGGAAAAGATAGAAAGAAGGATAGCCGAAGCGCTTCCCGATACATTCGATGAGCTTTTGGAATTCGCAGATACCTACGATGCTCCAATGAATGTTGAGACAGTGTTCAAATGGGATGTTAAGGATATATTCTACAATTACTTCTTTGTAGGAAACTATATCGATATAGGCGGTGAAAACGGAGACGATCCCAGTATCATCGATATATACAACATGGAAGCCATCACGGCGTTAACGATATATCAGGATCTTAACCAGTTCTTCTCATTCGATTATGAGGATATATCATACGACTCCGTTCTTGAGGAGTTCATAGAAGGAAAGATGGTATTCACCACGGCAACGAGTGATGCCATAGGAAGACTTGAACAGGCCAAGAAAGACGGTACTTTTGAGTACGAATACGGCGTAACTCTGATACCAAAATTAAGTGATAATTTAATTAGTCGCAGTATGTCGGTTACGAATACCGTCGCAGTAAACGGTTATACAAAGCAGAGAGACAAGGCAGAATTATTCGCAAAGTTCCTTACCATATATAAGGCACCGGATCTTTATGCTTCATCGGGAAAGCTGAGTGCATGCAATACGGTGACCTATGAGGATCCCGCGATAGAAGCTTTTGTTACCGAGTATTCGCAGTCCCGTCCTGTACCGAAGATGATGGCAACATCAAACTACTGGCTTCAGGCAGAGATCACATTCTCCAACATATGGGCAGGCAGATCGGTCTCAGAACAGCTAAAGGAGCTGTCAGAGCAGATCAAAAAGCAGGTTACAGGTATGGAGATATCGGAAGATTATATAGATGTTCCAAAAGAGCAGGAAGACGAGATCCAGTACTATGACGAGGATGCCGAAAGAGAGGCTGCTCAGGAGGATCAGGAAGAATAAGTATATGAATAAGCCAAAGGCAGCGTGATCATCACGTTGCCTTTTTTATTTCATTCACCGTATAATCAAGATATACAGGCTGTGACGAAGACTTGATATCCGTGATAGGAATCGGATATGATTATTGCAGCATTATATTTCGGTTTTACTGAGGATAGAGTTTGTTTATTTTGGCATATAAATAAACAGTTAGATTACTGCGGGGATTGGAAAAAGAATCAGGTTCATCTCTGTACGAGATTTTTAAAGAAAGTTGTAATGATGAAATGTATTATGCATATGAAACTAAGAGTTTTGAAGAAAAAAATGATATCTATCACACTTTTGCTGGTCCTGCTGGCGTCAGTAGCAGGATGTGATTCAGATAGTATAAATTATCCGGGTGTGGATAAAAATGTAAAGTATTCAGTTTCAGATCATGAATATAAATGTACTGAATATGCAAAAATGAATCCTGAAGACATTGTATCGAGCCTTACACTTGAACAGAAAGCAGCGCAAATGGTAATGCCTGCAATTTATAATGTTACTCCGGGTATAATGAAAGATAACGACTATGGCAGTATTCTTTCTACGGCTGGGAGCATCGATGCTGCATACTGGCGGAGTGTTGTTGACCAATATCAGAATTCTGCACTTTTATCGAATGCAGGGATACCTTATATTTACGGACAGGATGATGTTCACGGTGTGGGGTACTGTGTAAATGCCGTATATTTCCCTCATAACATAGGACAGGGGGCAGCAAATGATGAAGAACTTGCATATCAGGTCGGACTTATTACAGCTGATGAAGCAAAGATCTGCCATATGTTATGGAATTATTCTCCCTGCGTAGCACAGTCGGTAGATCCCAGGTGGGGAAGAACATATGAATCCTATGGGTCAGATTTGGAAACAATCACAAAGCTCAGCACCGCTTACACAAAGGGGATGATTGACGGTGGGCTGATTGTCTGTGCGAAGCATTTTTTCGCGGATGGAAATGTAAGATATAACACGGGAGAGAAGGATGATACTGCAATGCTCATTGATCGAGGCGATGCTGAGCTTAACAGTGATGAAATAGATGAACTTCTAAAGGTATATCAGGCTGAGATCGATGCCGGTGTACAGACCATAATGATCAGTCACTCATCCATAAATGGTGTGAAGATGCACGAAAACAAAGAGTACATCATGAAGCTGAAAGATGAGATGGGTTTTGAAGGGTTTATTGTAAGTGACTGGGAATCTATACAGCATACTTCGCCTTCTTCTTACAGAGAACAGGTAATTACTAGTATTAATGCCGGAATCGATATGCTTATGGAGGTCGAAAAATTTGATGAAACAATGCAGATTATCATTGAAGCTGTAAATAATGGTGATATCGCTGAGAAACGTATAGACGATGCTGTAACGAGGATTATCAAAGTCAAAAAGTATGCTGGTCTTTTTGATGATCCATTTCTCGAGAAAACGGAGATAAAACAGAAGGATACTGGTTCCTTAGAATATAGAAAAATCGCTGAAAGACTGGTTGAGGAGAGTCTTGTTCTAATAAAGAATGATTCGGGTGTCCTTCCGTTAAAAGAAGGTAGTAAGATTTACATCACAGGACCTGCTGCAGATGATCCTGCCGTGCAGTGCGGTGGGTGGACTATAGAATGGAACGGCTGTACAGAAGATGATATTGTTGGCGTAACTACCATTAAGGAAGCGTTTGAACGTTATGCTAAGGAGTACAACATTGAGGTCATTACCGATAAAAAGAAAGCTTCAGATGCTGATGTGGTGCTTCTTTGTGTAGGTGAACAAGCTTATGCGGAATGGAACGGTGATACCGAGGATCTGGCTCTTTGTGGGAAACTGGGTCTTTCCGATAATAAAGAGTCTATTGAAGAGGTGAAAAATCTTGGATTACCTACAGTTACATGTATTATTGCCGGAAGAAATATTATCATTGATTCAGAAGACTATGATGACTGGGACAGTGTTGTAATGTGTTATCTTCCAGGATCGGAAGGCAAAGGAATCTCCGATGTGTTATGTGGATGTACTGATTTTTCTGGAAAACTTCCGTCACCGTGGTACGGCAGTGTCAATGAAATCGGTACCGGAAAAAGCTTTCTTGAACGAGGATATGGTTTAACATATGGCAGCGACTTTCAACCGAAAAAAGAACCTGAAACAATTTTGGAGGATAAATAAAACTGTTAAATGTTACAGAAGTATTATATAAGAAGATGAAAATTAGTTTGTAAGAATCCAATTTTACAGTTTTTATATGATGACAGATCGTCATATACGAAATAAGGATAGGTGCTCAAATGTGGTTTAAGATGCATCCATGGGTCTTCCCCGCAATTTTTGGCGGTATTGGGATCCTGTATTTAATGATTAATATCGGAGCGGCACTAGAAACGAGAAAAATCCAGAGAGCGGGCTCAGACCATCATGTATCCGGTATTCCCATCCTGGGAGGGATTCATTTTTTTATTGCAGGGCTTATCTCACCATGCAAATGGCTTGCTTTGCTGGGCTTGCTTGATTATACATTTTTGTATATTTTATATTCAAAAATCGTGGTTGGTATCTTCAAAAAAGATCCGTCTGTTAAGAAAGAGAATGACGGATCAGATGAAAGATAAAATAATAAGTGCAGAACAGGCCGGAATAAGTGTATTTCGGTCTGTTTTTAATACAAAAAAACAGATGAATTCCTATATTCCTATCTCTTTGTAGATCTTATCTATTAACGGTGATTTGTATTCAATATATCGATCTATGTCGTAGGGATACATCCTTGCGCCATCTTCTTTGATACGGCTGTATTCTTTAACAGCATCAGGATGAGAGCGAAGATAGTCTCTGAATGCTATGTGTCTTTTTAACTCTTCTGAGTCTTCAGGGCATACATACAGATGGTGCTTCTTAAGATGTTCTTTGCCGTCATATTTGAATGCTTCACGCTCGGGTATACCGAGGTTGCCTTCATGTCGATAACCGATCTTCTCTAAGGCAATTACAACATTATCAAATACGCTGTAGTCTTTGATAACAACATCAATATCAATGACAGGTTTTGCGGATAAACCCTCGACCGAGGTGCTGCCGACATGTTCGATCCCTGTGGCCAGCTGCCCCAGAGCATCGGCCAGTTCTGTCTTTATCTTTAAAAAATCCTGCTTCCACTGATCATCATATGGAAGGACAACAACATGCTTTGCAGCCATTTGCTTTAACCTCCGATAACCTATTCTATCATGATATATGAAAAAAGGGGGTTAAAATATGTGTCACGCATGAAGGTGTATGATATATTGTCTGAGTGAACCTGAAAAACTTAAGAAACGAGCCGGTCAAAAGTCCATAACGTATGTTTTTAAATGCTTTTTAACCGTATCTTGGGCGTTTTCAAAGCACGGGCAAATCAGCTGAAATCAAGGCTATTTTAAGGATGTGTGAAGAACTTAAGGAATATACGAAAAAACACATGTTATAACAACATGTTGAAATGCTTTTATTTCACAATACCATATCGGGTGGATATCTGATCCGATAAAAAGCATCACATTTTTACACGTTTATCAAAACATGATTTGACAAACGAACACATCAGAAGCCTGAAAATCATGCGGAATATGGCGGTTTTTTGGAAATCTACTCTCTGATTAAAAAATGTATTTTCAGAGTACGCTGACTAGAACGGTCAATGCGGTATTTATCAAAGATATGGGTTCAAATAAGCATGTATACCGTATGGGCGGAGATGAGCTCGTGATCACATATCTTGAAAAAAGCGAAGATGAGGTTAGAAAAGATATCGAAAAAATGAAAAGCGATCTTAATGAGACAAAGATCGTATGTGCTTTCGGATACAGTATGATCACTGACGGGACTGACTTTGAGGATGCCCTGCGTGTTGCCGACAAGGAGATGTATGCCAATAAGGCTGCGATAAAAAGAGCCGTACTCGAAGCAGGCGGAAAACTCCACAGAAGGGCTTCGGACTAGAAAAAGGCACAGGAAAGAAGCTTGCCATCAGGGGATCCCTTATAAGAGCTTTGGTCCTTGGTGTGTTATGCCTTTTTATATGGTTTGGGGATATGATCGGATACTATCGAACTCAGATACTCTGTAAATTCACCGAATGATCCTGCATCAAATTCCATACCTGCACAACCTATTTCAAATTCTGTATCGTCATAGAAAGTAAAATATCCTGTCTCTTTAAATCCGTTTCTTTTATAGAATCCTTTGCGCCTGATATTCAATTCGTTTTCCGGCGAAGATGGATTGATAGCTTCATATTCCACAACGATCATGCGTTCAGCAAAGTTCTTTTAGTGCATTGCCGCCTATCCCTTTGGAACGCAGTGCACTGTTCACCGCCAGATAAGCCAGATAAAGAATATCTTTATATTCCCTTATTGCCATGAATCCGACAGGTCCCTCTTCATATATGCCAAGAACGGCTGCACCTGTGTTCATAAGATCCTTAAAAGAATTTCTTTCACATTCCGGAATGGCTTCTTTGTTTATTTCTTCCAGGATTTCGATATCCGGCGAATAGATTGTCAGTTTTTTTAGTTTCATTGTGTGTCTCCCGTTAAATAATGCATCTGTTTTAAGCAAAGAATTCAAGCAGCTTTTCGTCGATCTCTGCTATCGGTTCAATACCTTTGATCCGGCTGTATAAAGCAAGCTGTGTTATTTCTTCTTTGTCTTTTATCGACTTATATAATGAATCGATACTCATTTGCGGCAAAACCACACCGTATAAGCCGCCCAGTTCTATGCGTTCTTCCTTTGAAAAATAGTCAGGCTTAAGCAAAAGCCTGATCGCTCCAAGATATGTTATATCGTAAGTGTCAAAGCCTAATTCTTCGTCACATTCTCTGACTATACACTCTCTGGCGCTTTCTTTCTTTTCTGCACAGCCTCCAAAGATCTCGAATCTGTTTCTCCATTTATTCTTCCCTAAAAGATATTCGCTTCCCACCTTAACAACTGCTAGGCAGTGCGTAAACAGAGGATCTTTTGAAAGCTCCTCCTCGGAAATGTTATCAAGGGAAATAAGCAGATTGCCATCCCGGTCTTTGCAGATATATTTTTTCTCGTTCATAAAAATTTATCCTTATCATTGAAGATTAAATAACCCGTCCTCAGTCATCGCTTTGACAAGGCCAAGCTATTTTCATGATCCCACGTTCCCTTCATCCTTAAAAAGAAAATCCGTATCTTAAAAAGAGCCGGTTTTTCTCTTATTTTTCATTCTCTGCGCCGGTATCCATCAGCTTAAGAGCATTCTTCATTTGTTCCTCGAACTGTTCTGCAGGGATAAGCGCCATCCCCATCTCATCGCTGAGAACGATAAGTCTCTGTCCGCCGTCAAGTCCAAACTTATTCCTTACTCCTTTGGGAATAACTATCTGACCTCTGTTATTAACTGTCACCGCGCCCCAGATATTCTTGCCTTTGGGCGGCGTAGGGATCATTCCGATCCCGTCTTCGTTATTTGTATTTAAGAGGCCGTCAACTGTTGTATCATAAACACCGGCAAGGAGAGAACATTTCTCAACGTCAGGAATTGTAAGGCCCTTTTCCCACTTGGCATAGGCCTGTCTGGAGATCCCGATCTTATCTGCGATATCCTCCTGTGAAAAGCCGTGGATCCTTCTAAGCATAATGAGATTATCTTTTAACATGATTATCCCTCTTAAATATCTACAAGTTCAAAATCCCTGCAAGACTTATGATATGCCAAAAGAGTGATCACTACAGATGCAAAGATCCCTGCAAGCAGCAAAACTATCTGAAGTCCGATATTTTCTACTCCAAAAGCGTTAAGTGCGCCAAGTCCCGGGATATGGTGCAGAGTTTCGGCGATCCCTATGGTCAGAAAAGCTATGACTATATAAATGATAAACGGCTTTCCCTGTTTGAACGCTGTTTTCATAAAGCCTCCGACAAAGATGGCATTAAACAGTCCGAAGATGAAAAATGCGACTCCCAGCGCAAACAGATTTGCGTTCATCAGAGCATTTGACCTGTATACCGGTGAATCCTTAAGGACAGTCATCCTTACTATGGTAGCCATAAGCATGAGCACCAGGGCACAGCCTTCGATAAAGCTCACAAAAAGATATTTTCCCTTTACCACATCTTTTTTGGCTATGGGAAGAAGCACCGAAAATACTATGTCGTTGGCTTCCCTTGCCGTCTGAAAGCTTTGGAACAATCCTAAAGTCACAAAGAAAACACCGCATAAAATGGGATATCCGGGCAATAAAAACATAAGTCCGAAAGATATGAATATGAACGCCAACGGTGATGCACTCAGCTTGAGCTCTTTTAACATAATGTCACGCATTAAAAATCACCCCTTTCCATTCTGAGCATGGTATCCTCAAGACTCTCGCCTTCCTTAGAATACCTGGCGATATAGTCAGCCTTTGGAATATCACAGACGATCTTTCCCTTTGAGATATAGACGATGTTGTCGGCACACTTCTCGATATCTGAGATCACATGGGTGGAAAAGAAGATCGCAACTCCCTCTTTCTTTATCTTATCGAAGACATCAAGAAGTTCATTTCTGGAAAAAGGATCAAGACCGCTTGTCGGTTCATCAAGGATAAGGACCCCTGCCTTGTGGGACAGAGCTATAAGCAGGTTGAACTTTACAACAATTATTAAGCGGGAAAGCCCATGGTTTTAACCGTGGGATGAGAGCGTGATCTTTCCCGCTTTATATTGCGAATCGAATGTGTGTTTGCTATAATATGTTTGAGGTGACAAACATATGCAGCTATCAGAAACATTAAAACTCCACATGACTAAAAAGCAAAAGGACTATATCACCCAGACTATGAACGAGTACATAAAGACCGTTAACAGTCTTGTTTCTGTT
>JAEEGL014590713.1_pt1 | contig 16695 bp, 11 predicted proteins | sample 9134231 | NCBI WGS metagenome assembly JAEEGL01 (sample SAMN16246548, study PRJNA631951) | gut metagenome | biome: gut microbiome; feature: rumen; material: fiber-attached | host: Bos | place: Iran: Karaj | collected 2018-10 | reverse complement strand
CGTTCGTATTCCCCGCGCGGCGTGACGCCTACGGCCCGTTCCGTCTGGGGCGCGCGACAGAGGTTCTCGATGATCTCGTCCGTGAACAATCAGGGCAAGTGCTGCTGGATGATCATAGACGGCGTGTTCAACGCGGACAGGCTCATAGAGTTCATGCAGAGTCTTGTGAAGGATGCCCTGCGCAAGGTGTTCCTCGTCATGGACAACCTGAAAGTGCATCACTGCAAGCCCGTGAAGAAATGGCTGGAGAAGAACAAGGGACGAATCGAGGTGTTCTGCCTCCCGAGCTACAGCCCGGAGCTGAACCCGGACGAACGGCTGAATGCAGACTTGAAGCATGCCATCACGACAAGCGTTCCGAGGCGAACACGGGATGGTTTGCTGAAGAAGACCCGCGAACACATGGACGGGGTGAAGGCATCGCCCGAGAGGGTGGGAACCTACTTCAAGGACAGGCACGTGGCCTATGCCGCCGAATCAACCTGATTTATTGCCGGAGCAATAAAAAGGAAAAGGTGACATTATGAAACGCATAGTTGGCGTAATACTCGCGGCAGTCATCATGGTCGCGCTGCCGTTCATCTTCCGCAAGCCGCCCGAGACGGGCGTCTGGCGCGAGGGGGATCCGGTCCTCGTCGTCGTCTCGCCCCACAACGAGGCGATCCGGCAGGAGTTCGCCGACGGCTTCAGCGCCTGGCACGAGCGGCACTACGGCCGCCCCGCCCGCATCGACTGGCGCAACATCGGCGGCACTACCGAGATCATGCGCTACCTCGCCTCCGAGTACATCGGCTCGATGCAGGGTTGGTGGGAGCGCCAGGGACGCCATTGGCCGGCCAATGGCGGCTCCGTCATTCTCGCCTCCGCTCCCCCCGCCCTGCCGGAGGAAGGCGGCGAAGAGGCACGCGCCAAGGCCCTTGCCGAGCGCGAGCTCTACTTTGCCTTCCGCACAAACGATTCGCCCGAGGTCGCGTCCGCCCGCATCGACCTCTTCTTCGGCGGCGGCGTTTTCGACCATGGCGACGCCGAGCGCAAGGGCCTCACCGTCCGGCCCTGGGCGACCGACGCCGAAATTCCCGTCGGCCTCTTCACGGACGAACGGGGCAGGGAGCTCGTCCCGCGCGAACTCAGCGGCGAGACCTGCCGGAGCGACGTCTTCTTCGGCAATGTTCTCAGCACCTTCGGCATCTGCTGCAACCCCGACCGCCTCCGCGACCTCGGCTTCGAGAAGGCGCCTGACACCTGGGCCGGCCTCGCCGACCCGCGCCTCTTCGGCAACGTGGGCGTGACGGACCCGACCAAGAGCGGCAGCGTCGCCAAGGCCTTCGAGATGATCATCCAGCAGACGATGGCGGAGCGCATGCACGCCGCCGGCTGGACGGAGTCCGCCATCTCCTCGAACGAGGCCGCGATTGCCGCGACCGGCAAAAGGGTGGGGGAAGGGGACCTCGCCGGCTACCAGGCCGACATGGCGCGCAGCTGGGAGGAGGGGCTGAACCTCGTCCGCCTCATCGGCGCCAACGCCCGCTACTTCACCGACTCCGCCGGCAAGGTGCCGATCGACGTCGGCATGGGCGCCGCCGCGGCCGGCATCTGCATCGACTTCTTCGGCCGCTTCCAGGCCGAGTACACGCGCACGGCCGATGGCCAGCCACGCATGACCTACGTCACCCCCGTCGGCGGCTCGTGCGTCAGCGCCGACCCCATCAGCCTCCTCCGCGGCGCGGAACACCGCGAACTCGCCGTCCGCTTCATCGAGTACGTCTTCAGCGTCGAGGGCCAGCGCCTCTGGAACACCAAGGTCGGCGCACCCGGCGGCCCGCGCAAGTTCGCCCTGCGCCGCCTCCCCATCCGGCGCGACTTCTACCCCTCCGCCGATCCCGTCTTCAACGCCGCCGCCGCCACGAACGCCCTTGATTCGAGCGACGACCTCGCCTCGTCCGAAATCAACCCCTTCGTCCTCGCCGGCACCTTCACCTACCGTCCCCGCTGGTCGGGCCGCCACTTCGGCGTCCAGCGCGATCTTGTCCGCGCCCTCTGCCTCGACTCGGGCGACGAGCTCCGCGCCGCCTGGCGCGCAATCATCGACCACGGCGGCCCCGCGTGCAATCCCGAGGCGATGGCACTTCTCCGCAGGCTGCCTACGAAGCCCGTTCCCGTCACCTGGGAGAGCGCGGTCACGGACTACAGGAAGATCAAGCGGCTCGAGTACATGCGCGAGTGGACGGCCGAAATGCGCGCCAACTACCGCGCGGCCGCCGCGCTCGCCACGCGGCGCTAGTGTCCCGTGCATCAAATCCTTGGCAATATGCCTTGCCGGCCGCCGACATCCTTCGTCGTCAGCCCATCACGTTGGTCCACAACGCTCAAGGCTTCCTCCTCGTCTCTCAACGGCTGGCTTCGCTTATTGCTCAAGACAGATCGCACGGGACACTAGTGTGGTGGAACCTAAATAAGTAGTCCAAGGCGGAGCCACGGACACATCAGGCGAGGCGCCGGCGCGAAGGCGTAATAATTACGTCAAGCGCCGGCAACGATGCATCATGCGCCCGTGGCCCGCATGGGAAAGGTATTTAGGTTCCGCCACACTAGCTTGCCGTTCCCGCCTGGGGGTCGGAAGGGCGAAGAGCGGAAGAAAGATCCGCCCAGACGCATCGCGCCCTGCCGCCGCCGACGGGCATTCCCCTGCCACGGCCATATTGGAGCCCAGCCATGCAAGGCGATGGAGTTTTCGCCGCATTGCCCGGCGAATGTCGCTCCTGGATCCCGATTCCGCACGTCCGTCTTTTCCATTGATTTTTTTCGATTCCATTGCTAAAATTCTGGATATGAAAGCACCATTCCTCCGAATCGTTGCGGTTGCCTCGGCCATGTCTTTCGTCTTGTGCGCGCAGGCGGCAACCTACTATGTCGACAGATCCGCCGCCGCGACGGGCGACGGCAGCCAGGCATCCCCCTTCCTGACCATCGCCGAGGGCGTCGCGGCGGCGGCCGCAGGCGACGTGGTGCGCGTCGCCTCGGGAACCTACACCATCACGGCCACGATCAGCATCTCGAAGGGCATAACCGTCCAGCCGGACCCCGACAAGCCGGGGAGGGTCACCGTGGACGCCAACAAAAAGTGCCGCGTCTTCGACATCAACCACGCCGACGCGGTCGTCGAGGGCCTGCGCATCTACCGCGGGAGGAACGCCGCTCTGACCCAATACGGCGGCGGCGTCCGCTTCGGGACGAAGGGCGGCACCCTGCGGAACTGCACCATCGAATCCTGCTGCCTCTACCAGAACACGGCGAACCAGGGCGGCGGCGGCGTCTACATCCCCGCTGGCGCGACGGTTACGGGCTGCGTCATCAAGGACTGCTACAACGACTGCAACAGCGCCACGCGGGGCATTGCCGCCTACGTAGACGGCGGCACGCTGGAGAAGACCCTCGTGACAGGCAGCAGCCGCACCGCCTATGCGGACTACCAGAACGCGCTGGGCGCCGTCTATCTCAACGCGGGAACGGTCGACCGCTGCACCATCGTCGCGAACGAGGTCTCCCACGGCCCGCTCTACGTGGTCGACAACGCCAGCGCCGTTGTCCGCGACACGATCGTCTGGGGCAACACGGCCTTCCGCGACACGGGATCCGGCCGTCCGAACGTCAGGATCGGCGCCTCCGCATCCGTCTCGGGACTCTGCACGACAAGGGCCTTCGGCAGCGGCTCCGTCGTCGCCAACCCCTCCTTCATCGACGCCGCAGGCGGCGACTACCGCCTCTCGCCCGCCTCGCCCTGCATCGGCGCCGGAACGGGCGGCGCGGACCTCGGCTACGCCGACTACGACGCGGGCGCCGCGCCCCTCGGCATCGCCGTCTCGGCCTTCTCGGGCACCGACAGCCTTTCCGCGACCGTCTCGCTTGTCGCGGTGGCCGGGACCTCGCTCGCCGGCGCGACCGTCACATGGGAGGGACTGCCCGAGACCGGCGCGTCCTTCACGCACGCCTTCGGTCCCGGCAACCACACGCTGACGGCGAACGTCACATTCGCGGACGCCTCCACGGCGACCGTCTCGCTCGCGAACGCCATCCGGGTGACCTGCTCGGGCGACATCTACGTCGATGACGATTCCGCGGCCCCCGCCCTGCCGTATGCCTCGCCGGACACCGCCGCCAAGTCGCTCGAGGACGCGCTGGCCATCGCCGGCAACGGCGCGGTCATCCATGTTGCGGAGGGGAGCTACGTGCTGGCCGCGAACTGCCACTATCTCCTTGACGGCATCAAGATCGTCGGCTCCGGCGCGCGCGACGCCACGACGCTCACGAAAAAGAACAAGGCGGGGCGCTTCTTCTACCTTGCGAACGCCAACGCGGCCATCTGCAACCTGACGATGAAGGACGGCTCGGCCTCCGGATGTGGCGGCGGCCTCTGGATCGCGGGCGCCGGCGGCACCGTCTCGAACTGCACGGTCCAGGGCTGCTCGACGGGCGCCAGCCAGAAGGGAGGCGGCGTACTGATGAATTCGGCCGCCGCGCTCCTCACCCATTCGCTCATCCTCAAGAATACAAGCGGCGTCGGCGCCGTCGGCGCGGGAATCTGCCTCTCCCAGGGGACCGTCTCGGACTGCCTGATCATCTCGAATACCGTCAACACCCTCAGCCGCAGCGGCTCCAACGGCGGCGGCATCGCCCTGGACGCGTCGACGGAAAACGCCAAGGTCGTCAACTGCACCATCGCGCAGAACTCCGCCTACAACGGCGGCGGCATCTACCGCGCCGCGGACGCGGGCTTCGTCTACAACACGATTGTCTTCGCCAACTCATCCTACCTCGGAAACGCCGACATCCAGACGGTCGCCGGCACGACCCGCCCCGTAGCCTCCAGCATTCTCAACTGCTGCACGACCGCATCCGTCGGCACCGGCTGCCAGGTCGTGACAACGGCGCCCTACGAGCTTCCGTCCTACGCGCTCAGCGGCACCGCGAGCGCCCTGTGCATCGACAAAGGCACCAACGACTATGTCGTTTCCACCGTGGACTACGCCGGCGCGAACCGCATCGTCAACGGAACCGTCGACATCGGCGCGTTCGAGTACAACGGGACCATGGCGACCGTATCGTTCCTGGCCAATGCGCTTACGGCGGCAGGCCCCTCGGACTTCACCTTCACGGCGACGGCCGTTGGCCTCGATATCGCCACCTGCTTCTGCGAGTGGTTCTTCGACGGTGCGGCGACGGCGGACGGAACGGGATCCCCCTTCACGAAGACGCTTGGCGTCGGACGCCATGGCGTCAAGCTCGTCGTGACGGATCCGAACCGCAACAAGTACACGCACGAGGAGGCGGAAGGCTACATCACCGTCTACCCGGCGGACGCCTATGTGGATGTGGCCGGAACCAACCCCGTCTGGCCCTACGCAACGCCGGAAACCGCCGCGACGGACCTGAACACGGCCGTCGCCGAGGTGCTCGTATCCGGCGTGACGCTCCACGTGGCCGAAGGCGACTACCTGATTGCCGGCACTGTGTCGGTCGGCGCGGGCGAGCGCATCGTCGGCGCGGGCATGGACAGGACTTGCATCTGGGCGAAACGGACAGCGAACAGCGGCCTGCGGATTCTCTCGCTCAACGGCAGGGGCGCCTATGTCGAGGGGGTCTGCGTGTCGAACGGGTACGCCCAGGGCGGCGGCGTCTACATCTCGGGGGACGGCGGAACCTTCACGAAGGGCCGCATTACCCGGTGCAGGGGGAACGCCAACCAGCCGGGCGGAGGCGCCTTCATCACGGGTTCGCGCGGCAAGATCTCGAATTCGGATATCGTCGGAAACGAAACATCCCGCTATGATGGCGGGGCGGATGGCACGGGCGTCGACCATTCGGGCGGCGGCGTCTACGTCGCGGGAGGCTGCATTCTCGAAAACTGCTTGGTCCGCCTCAACCGTGCGCGGGCCGGCGGCGGCGTCCTAGTGTCCGATTCGGGCGTCGTCCGCAACTGCACGATCGTCTCCAATTGGACGGAGACAACCGCCACAAGCCTCGGCGGCGGCGGAGGGATCTGCGTCCGCCACAACGCCAGCGTCGTCAACAGCATCGTCTGGGGCAATTCCGACTCGTCCATCAGCGCCCCCGATTCGCCCGTCCACAACGTCGGCGGCGACGCGAGCCGGCTCTCGAACTGCTGCGCACCCGTCACGGTCGGCGCGAACTGCCTCGTGGACAACCCCAGGTTCCGCAACGAGGCCAACGGCGACTACCGCCTCTCCGATTTGAGCCCGTGCCGGCGGACGGGCCTCTACCAGAGCTGGATGGAGGGCGCAACGGACTTCTTCGGCAATCCGCGCGCCTATTCCCGGAAGCACTGCGACATCGGCTTCCACCAGACGGGATCCGACGCCTTGCGGCTCTTCGTGCGATAGCCGTCGGGCCGTCCCGGTCCCGATCGGACGGCCTCCCTGTCCATCGTCTCTCTTGCCCGGATCCGTTTCGTCCGGGGGAGGGGATGTGCGGACGGTGCGGAGAGGGATGGCGCGGGGATCCGGCTTGCCCGCCGGAAAGTTCCGTTTGCCGGTAGGGGGAGGGGCCGTCAAATGCACCCCCTGCAAGGAGGGCGCCGTCGCGCCGACCACGGAAGCCGGCATGGCCTGGAACCGCCTTGCGGCGATTGGCGCGCAATCCCCGTTCCAGTCCTGCGGGCAGGTTCGCGCCTGGAAAGTGGACTCCGCGCCATCCCCTCGGGTTTCCAAGCCGCGCCGGACACGGAAACCCGCTTCACGTGACACGGAAGACCCCGGAATTTTGCTTGCGGAGAAGTGGAAGCGCCTTGACCTCAAGCCGACCAGGTGGCGCTCCCATGTTGTTTCGTGCTTCGGCGCGCCAGCGTCAAAACCTGCAGCAACGGCATGGGAAGCCTCCACCCTCTGCACTTTGCCGACCCCGCGCGATTGCCGTTACTTTTTCCTAGCCTAGCCGGCTTTCGCGTGCTATACTTTGTCCGTGCTGCAATGGCTCGGGAACCATTCCGGGCGGATTCCCCTTGGAGAACGACACATGGCCAAATTCAACTATATCGCAATGGATGCGGGCGGAAAGGAAGTCCGCGGATCGGTAGAGGCGTCGTCGCAGGCGCAGGCCATTGCGCAGATTCGGGCCCAGAACCTCTTCCCGACGGCGATTGGCCAGGTCGGCGGCGGCGGTCAGGCCGCCGCGCCCGCCGATTCCGCGGCCTCCTCCGGCAAGGGCTTGAAGATGGAGATCAAGCTGCCGGCCATTTTCCGCCCACGGGTGAAGCAAAAGGACCTCACGACCTTCACGCGCCAGCTGGCCACGCTGATGGACGCGGGCCTCCCGCTTCTCCGCAGCCTCCGTGTGCTGGAGCGCCAGGCCGTGAACTCCACCCTCAAGGACGCGCTCCACGGCATGGGCGAGGCGGTCGAGAGCGGCAACTCCTTCTCCGAGGCCCTCGCGAACTATCCGCGGATATTCGACGACCTCTTCGTCAACATGGTCAAAGCGGGCGAGGCCGGTGGCGTCACGGAGCTTGTCCTGACGCGTCTCTCCGAGTTCATGGAAAAGGCGGCGAAGATCAGGAACAAGGTCAAGAGCGCGATGATCTATCCGACGGTGATTCTCTGCGCAGCCGTCGGCATCACGGTCTTCCTGCTCCTGACGGTCATCCCGAAATTCGAGGATATCTTCAAGGATCTCAATTCCGGTCAGGGACTTCCGCAAATCACGCAGGTCGTCATCGCCATCAGCAACGTCCTCAAGAACCACTTCCTCTACGTCGCGGTCGGCATCGCGGCTTTCGTTGCGCTCATCAAGCTCTGGACCAGAACCAGGGGCGGACGCCTCGTCATGGATCGGGTCGCCGTCTCGCTTCCCGTCTTCGGAACCCTTACGCGCCGGACCTGCATCGCGCGCCTGTCCCGTACGCTCGGCACGCTGCTCTCGTCCGGCGTCCCGATGCTGCAGGCGCTCGGCATCGTCCGCGACACCGCCGGCAACGCCGTCTACGCCAACGCGCTCCAGGTCGTGCAGGACGGCGTCAAGGAGGGCGACAACATGGCGGGCCTCATGGAGCAGACCAAGGCCTTCCCGCCGATGGTGGTGAGCATGGTTGACGTAGGCGAGGAAACGGGCGCCATCGCCGAAATGCTCACCCGCATCGCCGACACCTACGAAGACGAGGTCGACAACGCCGTGGCAGGCCTTACATCGATTCTCGAGCCGATGATGATTCTCATCCTCGCCGTCATCGTCGGCACAATCGTCATCGCGATGTTCCTGCCGATCGTCTCGATCGTCACCACGATCGGCGGCGGCGTCTAGGAGGTTTCTGTCATTGGCCGTTGGTTCAGGGAGGTCGGCATGAATATGGATATGCGTTCAGAGCTGAAGAGCGGAGGGGATGTCGCCATCCTGCATTCTCCATCCTCGATTCGCCGGAGCGGCTTCACGCTCATCGAGATGCTTGTCGTGATCGTGATCATCGTGATCCTGATGGGTGTCGTCTTCCGCCTCTCGCGCGCGGCGATTGACAAAGGCGTCGACGCCAAGGAAACGGCGCGCGTGGCGTTGTTCAAGGCCCTCATCGAGGAATTTCACGCCGAATACGGCATATACCCGCCCGTTCCAAACTACTCAAAAAAGGACGGCAGTCCGTGGCAGCCCATCGACTTTACGGGGCCCTTTCCAGATAGTAAAGAGGATCTCATATTATATTGCGGAGACAATGACCACATCTTTCAGTTCGGTCTTTTCAGCTTTTTCGTTAACCGGAATGTGGCGGGCCAGCAAACCTTCATAAACGAAATTGGCGGACGTGAACTGCCTGCCGTCCGGGAGGCATGGGAGGCCTATAACAAGCCAGTGCCTTACGGCGGGGGGCTTTATGCTATCTCGAAGAGGGATGAGGCCTTTGTTGAGCGCGTCAAGCCCATTTTGAGGCGCTTGACCGGCAAGAAGGACAACGAGGAACCTTTCACGGCCGGTTTCGACTATGACAGCGAGGGCGTTTCCCAAGGCTTCAAATTCGGCGTCTACGATGCGCGCGGGCGCGGGGGGGCGTATGTCTACATCTCGGAGCCGCCGTACACGTCGTACCTCTTCTTCAACACGGGGAAGGATGGCGAATACTATCGGGACGCCCCTGGCGACAGGACTCAGAAATCGAACCAGGACAACATCTATGCCGACATGGAGGACAAATAGCCATGGAGAAGGGGTTTACATTGATCGAAATGCTTGCCGTGATGCTCATTCTCGCCCTGCTGGCCGCCGCCGTCACGGGCGGCCTCTCCTCTGCGCGGTCGCGTGCCTGGCGCACGCAGACCCGCGAAGCCTGCCGCCAGCTCTGCCAGGCCTGGAACGCCTATCTGGTTGACGAGCGCCGTTTCCCCGAGGCCCTAGGCGCCTCGGACCAGCGCCTCCCGGCCGAGTACGCCAATATAAGGAACATTGCCGACAAAGAACAAAACCCCTCCGGGCGCGTATACATTGAACTCAAGGATCCGGAGAAGCAGGACGGCTTGCGCGACCATTGGGGACAGCTGCTTTGGTTCTCGCTTGACGCGGACTACGATGGCGTCATCAGAAATCCCCATCCCGAAGCCTTTGGGAGCGCAGGCACCGGAGCCAATGCGTTCGAGAATATACGGGCGACATCCCTCGCCTGGTCGAAGGGGGATCCGCGCAAGGCGAACAGAAAGGACAACCCGATTGTCATCTGGTAGCTCCGGTCGCCGTCGCGCCGCCCTGGGAAAGGAATGGATAATGAAGAAAAACGGCTTTACCCTGCTTGAGCTTCTGATCGTCGTCGTTGTCATCGGCATTCTGGCCACGCTGGTTTCGGGTGCCGCCGTCTACGCCATGCGCACGGCGCGCGAGAAACGCGCCATGGTCTCCCGCTCGGTTCTCAAGACGGCCATCAGCCGCTACCGTTCGGAGTACAACCGTTGGCCCGGCGGCTATGACGAAGGCTGGGATGATGCGCACACTTTTTCGGGCGAAAACAACCAAAGGGTCTTCAGTATGCTCCGCGTCGGTTCCGACGACAATCCGGACGGCATCCAGTTCTTCGACGAGACGGCTTTCTTTACCACCGCGACCGACGGTCGGAACACGCGGAGGCTCAGCGAAACGGATCCGGAAACGCCAACGCCCCTGGTCTACCAGTCGCGAGACGGCAGGATCCTTGACTCCGCCGGCAACTACTACTACTACAAGGTGACCATCAACTATTCCAACGAGACGGTTTCCGTCGAGACACCGGCTTTCACAGCGAACAACAGCGACGAAGAAGACTGAACGGGAGGGGCCCATGAGACGTTATGACGGATTTACGCTCATCGAGCTGATGGTGGTGATGGGGATCATGATCCTCATCTCCTTCATCGTTGTTTCCGGGTCCTTCGGCATGACGCGGTCGTCATCCTACCGCGTGGCCGAAGACACCGTATACAACACGCTGCAGGCGGCTCGCCAGCGAGCGTGTACGGACGGGAAGCGCGTGATTGTCGCCTTCGTCGTCGATCGAAGCAAGAACTACGAAGACAACGCCTTCTCCATCGTCGAGGCCCAGGGGACGATTACGGAACCGGTAGACGAACCCTACATCGAAGACCGTTGCGCCAATCTTTCCATCCTCACCAAGGGAGGTGTCGATGTTCTGGATGTGGAAGAAGAGGAACACATCCTTGAACGCCACACCATCTGGAACCTGCGTACGGGGGCGCATTTCACGGGTTTCAAGTTTAAATGGGCGCTTTCCGCCCTGATGGAAATACCCGGGAGCAGCGCCCCGCCGTCCAACTCGCCGTCCAACTATAAGTATCATGTCACGCGGATCAAGCCCATATCTGCGGTTACATTCAACAAGAAACTCTGGCGCCGGGGCGACCCCTACGGGTTTCAAATCGCCCAGTCCCAGGCTCTGCCCCGGGGATTCAAGATCGGATGGAAGGCCATCGGTACGAGTCCGGCCAGCCATCTCCTCGTCTTTGAACCGGACGGGACGGGATTTGCCGGCACATCGGGGGAGGATGGCATTCAAAAGGAAGGGGATTCCGCCACCCTCATCCTGTACGAGGAAATCTCCAGTCGCGACGAGGACAAGGCCATTCGCATAACATTCAACCGGGGCATTGTCTCCGTTGATGGCTGATAGTTCATCATAAGGATTCGGGCGTAACATGAAAAAGGGATTTACACTTATAGAAGTCTGCCTCGTCCTGTTGCTCTTCGGCGTGGCCGTTACGTCGCTTATGGCCCTTTTCCCCGTCTCGCTTCGCCAGGGGAACATGGCCGTATCCGATTCCATGGCTACGACCTTCGCCGACTATGTCCTGAACGCCCTCGCCGCCAACGCGGCCGGCGAGGCGATGAAGAATCCGGACAAGTGGAAAGACGCGGGCACGTTCGAAGAGTGCATGCTCGGCAAGGGTGGTAATTCTGATGTTTCCAATCCGATACTGATCGACGTAGGCGGCGGTCCGGGGACGGGCGTGAGACTCGCCGTCGGCGATCACAAGATAGAGAAATACCTCGGAATGGAGAGGACCGTCATCCGATATAGCCTGGCTTTTGACAGGGATACGCGGTTTGGCGAAGAGAATTTCGAAGCCTGGAAGCTCTACCGCGCGACGCTCCGGGTGACGGACAATCCCGCTGTACGCAATGCGGATGGTGGCGCCCTCTTCATCACGTACTTCGCATACTTGGGGGAGGTTCCGCGATGAAGAGTTCAAGAAAAAGGAATCGACGGGCATGCTCCGGCTTTTCACTGATCGAGGTTCTGGTCGCGACATTGATCCTGCTCGTCATCGTCGTCCTTGCCTCGCTGGTCTTCCAGCAGATGACGGGAGCCTATCAGACGGGCGAACGCAAGATAGACTCGCAGGTGGTGCTCCGAAACGTCATCGGCGCCGTTACGCGCGATCTGGCCTTGGCCGTCGACCCCGCGGAGTACCCTGGGCTGGAAGGCATTATGTTCATACCCGACGAAGGCCGTACGATCAGCTTCCTTGCGCTTACCGGAATGCCGAGCGCGGACGACGGCGCGGATGTCGTACGGACATTGGAGGTGATAACCTACAGTTATGCGGGCAGAGTTGTGACCCGGACGGAGCAGGCCACGACGATCAGGGATGGCAGATGGCAGGTCACGGGCGAACAAATATCGGCAGACCTGAACGACAACCGCCAGAATCCAATAAGCGAGTTCAAGTTCCACACCGAGGGCGGACACGGCGTCGGACAGCTTCCGGACAGGATCGGCATCCACGCCGAGATCCAAACGGCCGATACGATTGCGCGGGTTGCCGTGGGATCCTATGGCCGGAATGGTGTGGATGGCGACTCGGACGACATCTGGGTCGGCTACAGGCCAGTCCGAAAGGAATGAGGGGTGCAACATGGCAAAGCTAGCAAAGGGAAAATCCGCCAAGGCCGATGGTTCGGCGCGCATGCTTCCGCGCCAGGGCTTCACGCTCATCGAGATGCTGACCGTCCTGGTACTCATCGGCATCCTGATGGCGGCTATAGGCCTGTCCGTTCGCAAGGCGAAGCACATTGCCCGGAACACCAAGGCCGAGGCCGAGTGCCGGGAGCTCATGAACGCCTTGCTGGAGTACCGGTCGCTCTATGGGAATTGGCCGGGCGAATCCGTCCACAGCGGAAGAGTCAAGGCCGGCTATAGCTTCCTGAGTCCCCTCTTCGACGCCACGCAAAATCGCTCCGGGATCGTCTTCCTGAATCTGAACCTTGCAGAAGGGACGGACTGGCTTGATCCCTGGGGGCTTCCCTACATGGTTGAATTTCCAGACGGCAGGCAGACGGATCCGCGGCGGACGGTGCTCGAAAGCTGCGTTTCGTTTCCCTTCCGCCGCGAATCCAGGTTTCCCCCCGAATAGAAAGGAGAGTCCAAGTCATGGCCAGTGAAAATCGAGCCCGTTCGGGCGTAGCGCTCATCATCGTTCTCGGACTGGTGGCGATTCTTCTGATTGTCAGCGTCGCCTTCACCATCACCATGCGCGTCGAGCGCGCCGGCGCCGCGAATCTTCGCCACGCCGCCGTCGCCCGCCAAATCGTGAAGGGGGGCATGGCCGCCGCCATCGTCGCCATCGACAACAACGTGAACATCGAAGCCGCCCCCCGCTGGTTTGACGAGAATGATATCGAGGCGCCTTTCTATAAAGGACCTACAGGTACCTTGTGGAAGAGTACATTCGTGTCGTACGCCGACGAAGGGGAGCACTTGCCGGCAAACATCTTTACGCCCGTGGTCGAATCCTACTTTCCGTCGGGTTCGGCGTTCAAGGGTTATGCGACCTTTTATTTTCCTCCAGGCGTCACCAGCACAGGTGGTGCCCAACCGATTCACCCTCCAGAATGGATTCCCGTCAATGCCGGGGGAAACGATAACAAGGATGTCATCGGACGCTACGCTTTCTTTGCGCTCGACACCACGGGACTGCTTGACGCGAGCTGCGTCAACCGCACCAACCGCTGGATGGGGCGGGATCCGGCGGAAATCACCTTGTCAGGCGCGCTCTTCCCCCGCGAACTGAACGATGCCGAAGCTTTGTCGACCAACATGAAGGATGACGGACGCTACGATTCCTTCGCCGAATTCGCCGCCCTCAACGAGGCGGGCAACAATCCGCCCATCCAGAACACCCGCTCCTTCACCACCTTCTCCTACGAACCACAACCGAAAAACGGTCTGGTCTACATTGGCGGCAACACGGAGGATCTGACGGAAAGGGAAGTGCCCTGTCCGAAATTGGGCGGGAGGAAGATTAAGAACAAATGGGCCATTATTGACGCCTTCTATCACAGTGGTCTCATCGCCAACTCCAAGAAATTCACCCGCCCGACCGGCTGTCCGTCCGGACTTGAAGCGAGCGAGCAGGCCTGCTGGGCCTATTTGGGGCTCGTCGACTACGTGGACGCGGACAACGAGATGTTTGTGGATGAGGAGATCGACATCCAGCCTTGGGAACGGCCCGTGACGGAGGCCCTGCCGGTGATGAGCGGCTTTATCGCCAAGTTTACCGTTGAGGCGGTGCAGGAAATCGAACAGGTCACCGACGCGGCGGGGAAAACCTATTATTCGCCAAAGGATACATGCAGAATGCGGATGGGCGCCGACTTCAAAGTACCCTTCGTATATCCCTTTTTGGGAAATATTCCTCAGGTGGAAATTAAGGCTCGCGCCGCTGTGGGTCTGAGTTCGCCAAATGATGAGTCGAAAATCTTAAATCTTGTAAACAATCTTAATGTGAAGCTTTCTGATAAAGGTGAACGCAACGGGACTTTAGCAAGCCAGAAGAGATGCTATGTGTGTTTTGACGAAGACTCTTCGGCAATCATGACCGACTGGGAGAAGGCGTTTGACTTAGAGGACGGGGAGCCTCCTAAATTCGACAAAGACAATGGTTATGAGTTTCTTTTTCAGGTGGCTGGCGCCACGTATGTGGACGGAAAGGTTCAGCATCGGTGGCCGCTTGCCGAAGAGGATTACAACGACAATGGTGCGAAAGATTTTTGGATGACCGTACGGTTCAATACGGCAAAGGAAAGTTTCAAGTTTGGAGGGTACGAGGAGGTACAAGCGGAGATGGAGGACGGTGGCGCCGCCCTCAACGAAGCCGGTAAAAGTTTCAACGTCAAAAAGTGGACGGCCTCCGCCGTAGTGTGGGCCGATTTCCTCGATCCCAGATTCGCCTGCAAGGAGATGCTTGAAGGAGTAAATGCGCGCTATAAACAACTAACCTACTACATGGCAAGCCACATTCCCGAGGGCAGCAATAATAAAAGGTACGCGGTCTATATTCCTATTACGAAATTAACCAGTGAGAATATGACGAAGGACTTTTTCAAGGATTTTCAGATGGCGGATTTCTCGATTGATGATTATGACAAGGATTCAGAGTTCGGCCATTATTTCGATGCGTCCTACGAATCCACCGTCCTGCATGGCACAAGTCCTCTGATTTCGTATGTTCTATCGCGTCCAGGCGTGGCGGGCGGCCTGTTCCACATGAACATGGACGGCGTTCTGAACGAGTCTGATGCCGGAGATGCCGGAGCCGACACGGCAAGGGTTCAGTGGCGAGCCTATGTCAGGAACGGCCCCCTTGATTCGGTGGGGGAGCTGGGCTATCTGCCAATTGGCATCTGGCATACCATCCGGCTCTACGACTATGGCGACAATCCGGTCGATTTTAGTACTCCTAGTGGTGGAAACCACCTACAGGTGTTGACGAGATTCAACCATCTGCCTGGCGACGACGATGCCACGAAGCCACGCTATCACACCGTGCTTGACTACTTCACCGTGACAGAGGAGCTTCCCCAGGGCCGCGTCAACCTGAACTCGATGAGCGCGAACGCCCTGGCTGCCGTATTCCACGCCATGCCGATTGCCACTGAGAATGCGGCCTCGCCTATCCGGTCATCCACTGGCCATTCAAGATACCGAATCGATAGTGATGGTAAGATTCTGAGCAGAACAGATTCGCTCGATCTTTTCGCCCAAGCTCTGCTGGACTACCGTGCCGATCCGGAATCGGGCGGCCAATTCAAGGCACTTTCGGATTTGGGCAAGATATTTCTGTATCCGCGCGACAACCCCGTCGGTCCGAAGATGTTCCATGTCGATGAGAAAAGGATGGGATTTGCCGCCAGGGGTGTTCGCAATGCCGCAGAGGAGGATGATGGCAAGTACGGTGAATTCGAGCGCGAATCCGTCATTCGCAATTCGTGCGGGCTTTTCACGACGCGCGGACAGACTTTCATCATCGCCGTCCGCGGCGAGTCCTTCTCGCCCCTGTTCGGCAAGGAAGTCATGAAGGGGGGTACGGTCAACGCCTCCAAGACGGCAGTCGGCCAGGTCTGGCGCGACTCCGTGCCGTCGAACTACGACGAGGTCGAGCAATATCTCGCGGAGCATCCCGGCGTCGACAAGGACGACTATCGAAGAGAGAAATGCATCTATCCGAAGTTCGTCCAGTTCTTCAAGATCATAGACGACTAGGCTCGCATCTGGCGGCGGCCGCAGGTGCCGCCGCCTGTCTTTTCGATGCTCCGCAATGTCAGAGTCGTGCTTGTCTCGCCGCTTCAGAGCGGCAATGTGGGGTCGGTCTGCCGGGCAATGGCGAACATGGGCGTCTCCGACCTCTGGGTCGTCGCGCCGCGCATCGCGGACAAGGACTGGGAGGACGGCGAAAGGATGGCCTGCCATGCGGGCGCCATCCTCGCGGCGCGCCACACCGTCGCGACGCTGGCGGAAGCGGTTGCCGACTGCGCGGCCGTCGTCGGCACCTCGGCGCGCGAGGGGCTCTACCGCCAGCACCACCGTACGCCGCGCGAGGCCGCACCGGACATCCTCGCGATCGCCCGGAAGGGGCGCGTGGCGCTCGTGATGGGACGCGAGGACAACGGCCTCGAAAACGATGAAATCGCCCAGTGCACGCACCTTCTGCGCATTCCCTCCTCGCCTGCCTATGCCTCGATCAACCTCGCGCAGGCGGCGATGATCTGCCTCTACGAACTCTACTGCGCCTCGGCGGACTTCGTGATTCCGGACGAGAAGTCGCCCCCTGCGGAAGCCTCGGCCCGCCGCCGTCTCTTCGAACTCTGGCGCGTCGCCATGCTCGCGATCGGCTTCATGAAGGAGGACAAGGCCGACCACATGATGCAGGGCTTCCAGCG
>JAEEGL012274344.1_pt1 | contig 16695 bp, 5 predicted proteins | sample 9134231 | NCBI WGS metagenome assembly JAEEGL01 (sample SAMN16246548, study PRJNA631951) | gut metagenome | biome: gut microbiome; feature: rumen; material: fiber-attached | host: Bos | place: Iran: Karaj | collected 2018-10 | reverse complement strand
ATCCCGAGATAACGGATGAGAATAACGATGCACGCTTCTACAGCACTGGTCGTATTACACGCTGGGCAATATATGCGATGCTTGCCGATATGTATCTGTGGAAGCAAGATGCTGACAAGTGTATAGAATACACCCAGGCTATTATCGACTATAAGAAGGAAAAGATTAAAGAGGACAAGCAATTCAACCTCAGTGACTTCGACAAATTCGGAGGCTATCCTATCCTTCCTACAAGATATAGTGAGGATACATACGGCAATGCATTTAACCGCATATTCCTTCTGGGTAACAGCATGGAGACTATTTTTGAACTGAATTATAAGAAGGTTTCAAACGATAACAGTTATCCTTCCAATGTGCCGGCAAGTAATTTCTACGGAAATGCTGATCGTGGACCGTTGGTAACATATTCCTCTTATGTAGGACTTGATGAGTCACAGGGTACATATAAGGTGTATGATGCATTAAATAAGGGCCTGGATGCACGTGGCTATGAGGATTACTATTCTTCACTTGGCATGATACGCAAGTTTACTGCCAGATTTGTTACTTCATACCGTGAGGCGGGGCTCGCAATCAGGTTTACCAATCCAACTGCGGATGACATACAGAAGGGTATAACAACCGTTCTGCCTTATGGTACTGCTGGATCTGGAAAGAACTATGCTTCTTACAATAAGTCCAACTGGATTATATATCGTCTTACTGACGTGATGCTGATGCAGGCTGAAGCTTACGCGCTGAAGATTGCACAGAATGAGGGTAATGTAACATCCGACGAGGACAAGGCTAATCTGCAAAAGGCCTTCAACCTTGTTAACTCTGTCAACAAGCGTTCTGTCATGCAGTATCCTCTTAAGGACACTCTTACTACTTCGAACATAAAGTCTAAGGTAGCTATCATGAATCTTGTATATCAGGAGCGTAACCGTGAACTTATGTTTGAGGGCAAGAGATATTATGACCTTGTAAAACGCTCTCTGCGTGAGAATGTTACAAACCCAACGAAGAACGAATACCTGCGTTCACAGGTAAAGAACAAGTCTACTGCGCTTGAGAATACTATCGATACCAGATTTGCAATTGAAGATGCCCTCTTCTGGCCATACTTCAATGATGAGGTGAAGATTAATCCATATCTTAAGGCAGCTCAGAATCCTGCATACAGCAGTGGAGAGATCGAAGAATAAGTTTAAAATAAAAATTTCATAACACTCAGTACTATGAATAAGATAAAATATATGTCGGGAATTGTGCTTTTGCTGGCACTTACACTGGCTTCGTGCTCAGACAAGCCCAGTGCGGACAACTATTCCACTTTCACTGCAAAGATGATGAGTGACTACCTGAATGAGTATCCCGAGTATTCATATTTCACAGAAATAATCAACCATGCTGTACCGGCAGAGGAGGGTTCTACAAGCGGCAGGCTCATGGACCAGCTTTCAGCGTACGGCCATTATACTTTGTTCTTGCCGGACAACAATGCCGTACAGGAGTATCTCACCAATGAGCGTCACATGACATTTGAGGAACTGTTGAGCAACGGAGCATTGTGTGATACTATAGCACGTACTCATCTGTTGTCGGAAATATATCTTACCTCTGACATGCCGACAGGTGTGCTTCCTACACAGAACATGATGCAGAGAAACATTGAGGTTTTGCAGTCAAACGATGAGGAAGGACACGGTATTGTGATTGTTAATAAGAATGCAAAGATATTCTTCTCACAGAATCACCAGAACGATACTGTAGCAAATGGTGTAGTACACAGGGTTGATGCCGTCGTCACCAACCAGTCAAGTGGTGTGGCTGCTTTGGTAGAGTATGATCCTTATATAAAGATATATACGGAGGCTCTCAAACTTACTGAACTGAATGCCGTCATGGATTCTCTTGAAGATCAGGGGTATCGTAAGAAGTATAACGAAAACAAGAACAGTTCGTGGGCAGTGGAAGCTCTTGCTACCGGTAGCCGTGCGAAAGAAAATGTATATTATCCAGAGCATCGTTATTATGGATTCACAGCATTCATGGTAAAGGATGAGACTCTTGAGAAGTATAACAGCGTGCTGACAAATCATCAGTTCAATGCTTCAGGCAGTATAGATGAGAATATTTTGGCACTGGCTGAACTTGCTTCAAAATACTATACGACTTCTGTTCCTTATACTTCAACAGACTATGCAAATCCAGAGCATCCTTTGTACAAGTTCATGGCTTACCATCTGCTTGACCGTAACGTTCAGGGATATAACTTCCTGACGGTTCGTGAGGATGCCGGTGTTAATACAGAAATTATTAATCCTACGGACTGGTACACGACACGTCTGCCTCATTCAATGATAAAGGTTCAGCATCTTACTGTTAGCACTAGTACTGATAAAGAAGCAGGTGATTGGCTTGGAGCAGGTATAAAAGGTCATTATTATATTAATCGTAACTACAATAAGAACAATAGCGTAGAAGGTGTACATGTACAGCCTACTGTAAGTGTGCAGGACAACAATGCAGCCAACGGAATATACTTCTATATTGATGATATCCTGACCTTTGACCAGAAGACTATTGACAATGTGTTTAATACACGTATCCGTATGGACTTCTCTACAATCTTCCCAGAGATTATGACGAATAACATACGTATGAACGGTAATTCTATCACAGGATCAAACGTGGGTAAGAACTATCGTTTCCCACAGGGATATCTTACAGGTGTGAAGCTGAATACCGATGACAGTCGTCTCATATATTGGTATGCAAAGTCTGGATACTACTCCATGAATGGTGATGAGATGGATGCACAGGATTTGTTTGACATAACCTTCACACTTCCACCGGTTCCATTTACTGGTGAATGGCAGATACGTCTCGGCTTCGCTCCAATGAACGTGGTCAATGACGGTGCTGACTGGCGTGGTCAGGTTCAGATATACTTTGACGATACTGCACAGGGAATTCCTCTTGATTTCTCTAAGACTCTTGCTGAGGTTTATGGTATTTCAGCTTCTGACTGGAGTGCTATTATATATGAAGATATACGTAAGGATGATGAGAAACGTCAGGAAGACTTCAAGATTCTGAAGAATAAGGGTTACTATCGTGGACCACATTCTGTATTCAACAGTTCAAATGGACTCATCAGTGGTAAGTACAATACTTTCTCTCAGATGCGAAATACCGCTCGTAAGGTGCTTTGTACCGTTAATATAGAAGCGGGCAAAACTCATACGCTGCGTATAAAGAACGTATCACAGGGTCTGACAGCAAAGACGAAGGAGGCTATGCTTGATTATCTCGAGCTTGTGCCAAAGAGTATTTATGGTATTACTGACGGCGATTCTGCTGAGGACGATCTCTAAAAACTAAAACTATGAAGACTATGAAAAAGATAAAATGTTTGTCAGGTGTGATTGTAGCATTGGCGCTATTCTTCACTTCCTGCTCCGACAAAGACCATTATAGCGTAGCTAATATGGGAGGAGATGCCACATTGTGGGAGAATATCAGCAGTGACGAAGAATTGTCGAATTTTGCTTCAGTGCTTGAGGCTACTGGATATGCTAACAAATTGGCAACAAGTCAGGTATTTACGGTATTTGCTCCAAGCAATGACAAATTATCGAAAGCAGAGTGTGACAACCTTATTGCTGAGTATAATAAGGAGAAGAGCTCAGGTGTAAAAGATGACAAGAACACTGTGATAGTAGAGTTTATCCAAAACCATATCGCATTGTATAATTACACTGTTTCGGAAGCCAGTGATCCCCAATCTATCCGTATGATGAATGGTAAGGGAAGTTGGTTTACTTCAAGTTCTTTGGCAGGAGTTAACTTCCAGAAGAAGAATCTCCTCGCTTCAAACGGTGTGTTATATGTACTCTCTGATAAGATAAATTATTCTCAGAATATTTATGAGTACATTAAGCGAGATACAGGTGGAGACGAAGGTCTTGACAGCCTTTCCAACTTCTTGTACAAATACCATTTCACAGAATTCCAGGCTAAGGAATCTACTCCAGGAGAGATTGTTGACGGTAAATTGCAGTATCTTGACTCTGTGACAACCGTTAGGAACGAAATCCTTGATGAGTGGCTCAAGGCAAAGCTGGATTCTGAGGACAGTTCTTACTATGCTGTCTTGCCTACAAACAAGGCATGGAAAGAGCAGTATGATGTCAATAAGTACTTCTTCAAGTATGTGCATAACAGCCAGTCGCCTGATACAGTGGTAAGTTCTGAGTTGCGTGACTCTTTCGAGTATGTGTTACCGAGATATCTTATTATTGCAGGAGCACAGTTCAGTAGAACTACTAATCCAAAACTTGGTATCGAGAAGGTAGATTCTGTAGTATCTCCGCTTGCAGTCAAGTACGGTTATAGAAAGCTGAATTACGGATCTTTCGATAAGAGGGTATTTGAGTATCTTTCGCCCTACGAGGTAAAACCAGAAATACCATCTTCTGGCATATTTGTTGAACCAGATTCTATATTGTGTTCAAATGGTGTGGCTTTCAAGGCTAATGAGTGGAAGATACAACGCGAGAATACTTTCTTGCAGGATATAGGTATGGAGGCGGAAACATCTACTACACTGGATTCTGTGTATTACGTTGTTCCCGCAGGAGCAACTCCGCTTAAGATTAAGCCATCATGGATTTCGCGTGATGTGAAAAGTTCTTCTCCATTCTATGAGGAAGTGATGGGACATAAATATTGTAAACTGCAGTCAAATACCAGTGCAATGGCAGGAGCATTGTTTAATTTCACCAATGTGCTTTCCAATTTGTGGTATGACCTGTATGTTGTAACAGTGCCGTCAACGGCATCGGATCACGACCCTGGAGATAATCTTCCTACCCGCATACAGGCAACAATTTACTGTAAGACACCAGAAGGATTGCAGGATTCTATTGAGTTCAAGACTGCTTATGACCCTGCAAAGACTTATGGAAGGGGTACTATAGCGATAGAGGATTTCGGTGATATTACCATAGACAGTGACTATACCAGAACTCCGCCATATTCTTATGAAACGGATCCTACTACAGTACATAAGGTACGCATTGGAAGAATTAAGTTCCCGACATGTACCTACTGGCTACCGGATCCGATGGTGAAATTCCGAGTTGAAATTAATGTACTTTCTACTTCGGTTGGAGTCACTAAGTCCAGAAACCTCTATATTGACAGGGTGCTGTTGTCGCCTGTCATAGACAAATCAATCAATGACATCAAAAACAACCTATAACCTATGAAGCAATATATCTTAAAATACGGAATGTTTGCATTGGCAATGGTGTTTGCGTCAGCACCTGCCTTTGCACAGGACGATGAAGTGGAAGAGGAGGAGGTCGTACGCAAGGTCGTCAAGGTGAAGAGAAAGCAGTACGATACCCGTACCGTAACCGGTCGTGTAGTAAATGCTGCTACAGGAACACCGATGTCTGGTGTTATCGTCAAAGCTACAGAAGTAGATGGATATTCCGGACTGACTGACGACAATGGTATCTATACTGTAAAGGTTCCTGTTTTCTCTACAGGGCTCTATATCAGTACTCCTGATTTCAATGCCGCAACAATTGGCCTGTCTGATGGTGAGTCACAGAAAGAAGTTGCACTGTTGCCAGTAGCATTTAAACCGGACTATACCTCCGAAGTGGACATATTGAATAAAGTCAGTGCTGATGACTTCAAGTACACTTATTCTACAAATATTAAGGAGGAGGTACAGAACCAACTTGGTGCATATGCCTATTCGACATCTCGTTCAGGTTCTCCTGGCCAGGGGCTGTCAATGTTCATACAAGGTCTGAACTCACTTAATGCCAATGCTCAGCCGCTTGTGGTTGTAGATGGTGTTATAATAGATCAGCAGTATGACCGTGAGCAGTTGCATTCAGGTTTCTATAATGATATTCTAACGAGTATTAATCCTGCAGACATCGCAAATGTGGAGGTAATGCGTAATGGAACAGCATTGTATGGTGCGAGAGGTGCAAATGGTGTGATTCTTGTCACAACAAAGCGCTCAACCTCAATGGCAACGCGTATTACAGCTTCGGCATCTGTAGGTATAAACATGAAACCGAAGTTATATGACATGATGGATGCGGAACAGTATCGTGGATATGCATCTGAGATGCTTGGAAGTACCAATACAAAGCGTTCGGATTTCAAGTTCCTCAGCAGCGATCCTTCCTATCCATATTATAACCGTTACCATGCCAGCACAGACTGGAAGGATTACATCTATCGTACTTCTGTGTCACAGAACTATGGTATAAACGTCATGGGTGGTGACGATGTGGCACAGTATAACCTTTCTGTTGGATATACCCGTGCTAACAGTACGCTGAAGTATAATGACATGAATCGTATCAATATACGTTTCAACTCTGATATCTCGCTTACTTCAAGGCTCGATATACGTTTTGATGCTTCCTTCGCTAATACAACCCGTTCACTGCGTGATGACACAGCACCATCGGGATATACAGAAGGAACACCGACTTCACCTGCATTTATGGCATATGTGAAGTCTCCTTTCATGAGCCCGTATGCATATGGATATTCTAATGGAGTAGGGTCATTCTCTTCTTCTGTATATGACATTGAGGATGAATCTTACCTCGATGAGGCTTTGGCAGGATATGCTAATTACAATTATCGTATAGGTAATCCGGTGGCGTTCAATGAATATGGTGATGCAGAACACAAGAACCGTTTTGAGACATCTATGCTGAACCTTTCTATTACACCGAAGTATCAGATTCGTCCTAATCTCTCTGTTTCAGAACATTTCACATATAATCTTATTAATACAAATAATAAGTACTACATACCAGTTAATGGCGTGCCTACATATTATGTAGCTTCGGTTAATGCCAATCGCGAGAATCTCGTGGCATCAAAGACATCACGCCAGAATTCCATTCAGTCTGATACAAGACTTAATTGGAAGAATCAGTATGAGGCACACTCTCTGTCTGCTTTCGGTGGTTTGCGTATGATATTCGAGAACTATAATTCTTCTGCACCAGAAGGATATAACACTGGTTCTGATAAGACTCCATTCCTCTCAAATGGTCTTCTCAATGTTGATGCAAAAGGTGTTGATGAGTCTTGGCGTTCTATTGATGTTTATGGACAGGCTAATTATAACTATCGTGGAAAATACTATGCACAGGTGAATCTGACCGGTTCAAGTTCTTCACGCTTCGGAAAACATCGCAGCAGTGGTGCTATAAAGTTTGGCGGAGTGCCTTGGGGAATTTTCCCAGCTGTGCAACTCGGATGGGTTCTCACAAACGAGCCTTGGTTGTCCAAAGTTCAGGGCATTGACTATCTTAAGGTTACAGGAGGTTTTGATGTCAGCGGTAATGACGATATTAGCCTGACGGCTGCAAGATCATATTTCGCTTCAGAATTGTACCTTAAATCAATAGCAGGATTGACTCTCGCATCTATTGGTAACAACGATATCAAGTGGGAGACGACTACGAGATGGAATGCAGGTATTGAGGGTAATTTCCTCAACAACCGCTTGCACTTTGGTTTTAATGTGTTCACAAGCACGACATCTGATCTTCTCTCTTTGCAGACAATGAGTATGTTGGCAGGTATTGATCAGCAGTGGGCTAATAGTGGAAAGATGCGAAATGCTGGCTATGACATCAACTTTAGTGGTAAGGTATTGGTAACAAAGGACTGGTCATGGTCAATAGGTGCATCTATGGGACACTATAAGAACAAGATTATATCACTAGGTCGTAACGATGGAAAAGACTATGTTGTTACACCTGTATATAATGCATATATCCTGACTAAGGAGGGAAATGCAGCAAATCTGTTCTACGGCTATAAGACTAAGGGCGTATATGCTACCACAAAACAGGCAAAGGCTGACGGTATGTATATTCTCAGTGAAAATGGTGTTGACAAATATGAATTTGGTGCCGGAGACATGATATTTGATGATGTTAACGGTGACAAACGCATTGATGAAAATGACATGCAGATAATCGGTGACCCGAATCCGGATTTTTACGGAAACATCTTTACATCAGTATCGTGGAAACGCTTCAAGATGGATGTTAACTTCAACTATTCAGTGGGTAACGATATCTATAACTACATGCGTTCACAACTCGAAGGCGGCTCACGCTTCATGAACCAGACAACTAATCTTACGCAACGCTGGCAGGCTGAAGGCAATGTTACTGAAGTGCCAAAGATTACATTCCAGGATCCAATGGGTAACAGCCGTTTCAGCGACAGATGGATAGAAGATGGCTCATACCTGAAACTAAAGAGCATTACACTCTCATATAACCTTCCTATGAATACTTCATTCCTGCAGGGTCTGGAATTCTGGGTACAGGGTAATAACCTGTTCACCATTACAAAATACCTGGGCAGCGATCCTGAAGTGTCTATTACTAACTCTGTCATAGGACAAGGCATTGATTATGGTAAGGTGGGTTCTAGTCGCAGTGTTGTATTCGGCGTTAAAGTGAAACTCTAAAAACTATTTGAGATTATGAAACCAAATAAAATAAAATTAGTATTAGGGTTGGCGTTAGGCTTGTCGTTGACCTCATGCCAGAATTTCTACGATGTGGAGTCAACGCATTATATCAGTGCGGACGAGAATCATCTTGTAAATGCTACTGATACCATATATTCTGTTACGGGCATACTTAACAAGTTGCAGGCCATAGCAGACCGTACTATCCTTCTGGGTGAGTTGCGTGGTGACCTTGTCAACGTGAATAAGAATGCATCGTCTGACTTAAGGGACATTGCTAATTTCCAGATAAATGACAATAATAAGTATAATGTCCCCAGTGATTATTATGCTGTTATAAACAACTGTAACTACTTCATTGCGAATGTGGACAGTGCACAGCAGAATAACCGTGGCGAGCGTATCTTTAAAAAGGAGTATGCTGCTGTGAAGTCAATAAGAGCATGGACTTATTTGCAGCTTGTACTTAATTATGGTAAAGTGCCGTTTGTGACAAAGCCTATATTATCAAAGGCAGATGCTGAGAAGAAGTATCCGATGTACGACATAAATGACATCTGTGACTATTTCCTGTATGATGATGGGCTTGCAGATAATCCAGAACTGCTTGACAGCACACAGAATGTGTCGTATATAGAGTTGCCAAGTTATGGTGATATCAATAACAAGGCTTCAAAACTGTTCTATGTTCCTTTGAGAATATTGCTCGGTGACCTTAACCTGTGGGCAGGAAACTATTTGAGGGCAGCGGAATACTATTATAAGTATATATCTCTCAGAAATGGTAGAAATGTTCCATATCCTATCGGAAACTATTCTACAGAGTGGATGAACGATACATGGACAGGAATATCAACATCTTACATGAATGTTTTTAGTGAAACTCCTGGTCAGAATGCTGAACTTATCACCATGATACCGATGGAGAATATTCCTTCCAATGGCAACTACAGTGAGTTGAGGGATATCTTTAATTCTACGAGCAATAATGACTACAAGGCTCAAGTTAATCCGTCACAGGTAATGAAGGACCTTTCTGCCGCACAGAATTTCTATTACAATAAAAAAGATGGTGGAGGTGAGGTAAAGATTGTTCCAAAAGATGGAACTGTTCCTGAGAGAATGTGGGGAGACATGCGACTTGGTACGATATGGTCATATAATGAAAATGGTGTAAATCCTCTGACAGATGAGTCTGCAGAAATACAGAAGATACAAAAATTTGATTCAGAGAACGTACATATATACCGTCGTGGTCTTGTTTATCTGAGATTGGCTGAGGCGTTAAACCGTGCCGGCTATCCACGCTTTGCATACCATATTCTTTCAACAGGTGTGAACAGCACTATTCTTAATGACAGTATAGTTCCTAATTACAAGCCTGCGAAGGATTACCTGACGACTACTTACTCGTTCCCATCAGGTTTATATACTTTATATGTTAATCCGTATGCTACGTTGACTGGTAATACTATCGGAATACATGCTCGTGGATGTGGCTTCACCGTGATGTGCCAAGGTGTTGACTATGGTGACAGAGGATACTTCATGCCTTATGATGCAGACAAGAAAAAGACACTGTCTGCCGGAGACTACCTTAAATGGGAGCAGGAACAGGTAGAAGACATGATAATGGATGAAGAAGCTCTTGAGATGTCATTTGAAGGATATCGCTTCTATGATCTTATGAGAGTAGCATTGAGAAGGGGAGATCCTTCATATCTTGCGAATAAGATTAAGGCAAGAGATGTCAACGGTGATATAAAAGTGGATCTTACAGACAAGAGTAACTGGTATCTGAAATGGAATAATCAAATAGGATATTAAATGAATAAATCCTTAGGTATAATAATAGTAGCGATGTTGTTGGGCATAGTTCCAGCAACATCGTTTGCACAACGGCCTGCCCGTACGTCACAGTATCTGAAGACAAGTGTTTATTCGGCATTGCCTGTAACATACAATGTCGGAGCAGACATATCAGCATTGTCTGTGCCGGAGTCTCCAATCAATTGGGGAATGGACACAGCGTGGGATAGTGAGGATAATGTGACACGTGGAACGAATTACATAACAACGGATATATTGAAGATTGGTCGCGTAGCTTTTCAGGCCACAGATGTAGTGGGGGAGGATCTGAAACTTACCTCAGCCCAGCAGTCGGCCTTACAGAAGCGTCTTAACCATATAGGACTCTCTGGTGTTACAGATATTACCCTTAATCACGATAACGGAATGTGGTCAGACCCAGAAAAGGGACCGACTTATAAGGCAAATTATTATGGGAAACCAGTTAACTGGTATAGAGTAATAAAGGCGTCTGTATTATATGCACGGAGTAAAGGTTTCAATGTCGTGACTATCTCACCATTCAACGAACCTGACTTTAAAGGATATGCGGATGCTTCAACAGGTGTGAAAGAAGGTTGGACAGACCAGGGAACAGTGGCAGACTTCAAGGAAGTTGCAAGACTCTTGACAGAGGATGCTGACCTTGCCGGAATACGTATTTCTGCAGGCAATACACTGAACTGTGACCAGGCATTAACTTGGTACAATGGTGTAAAGCCTTACGTCAGTGAGGGTAATACCCACCAGTTAGCAGGCTCTTTTGACAATTATGCCAACTTCTGGAAGACAGTGCGTAACAACGGACATGTGGCTACAGCAGATGAGCTGCACAATACTATGGAGGCTTTCGTCGGCATTCACTATGGCTTGCAACAAGGTATATGGTGGGGCTGGGAGGCTGCATGCAGAGGAGAATTCTGCAAAGCTTCATACTATGGAAAAGAGATAGGATATGCAGAAAACCGCTCCACATGGACGGCAGCATCTGTATATAAGTGGGAGGACCCCAAGAAAACCGTGCCACAGGGCATGCAGGTCGCTGCTTTCCTCGGTTGCAGTGAGAGACAAGCCAATCCACAGACGTATGAAATAACAGCACTTGACAGACCTGTATATTATGACTCATATGGACCTGTATATGGATACTCTATGTTCTTGCCGGCAGGTACGGGATATAATGTCGGACAATACAATGCCGAACGTATGATTCAGGTAAACTATGGTGAAGATGTACCAATTGAACCAATATATACCGACCGTAGTCATGTCATACAGAACAAGGCAAGCAAATATTGTTTTACGGCAAAGAATGATGCAGACGGAACGGTCATCAACAAGGGACAATATACAGGTACAGCCTCGAACAACTATCAGAGATGGATATTCGAGCCGATTGCAAATAATAGCGGTGGTGACTTCGGATACTATATTATACGCAGTGAGAGGCACAGCTATCATGTTATAGACCTTAAAGACTGGAGCACTTCCACTGGTGCCAATATAATTATATGGAATGGTTCTGGAGGTACCAATGAACAGTGGTTCTTCGAATATGCCGGAGACGGATACTACTATATACGTTCACGCCATTCCGGTCTGTATCTGGGAGTAACAGGTACCAGTTCTATAGGTGCCGTAGTGACACAGAATTTCACAGGTAGTGACTTGCAGAAGTGGAGATTTATCCCAACGGATGCTTCCTTGGAAAAGGATGTACCGGCTGCTCCTACCGACTTGAAGGTTGAGAAACATTCTGGAAGCCTGAAACTGTCATGGGCTGCAAGTAGTTCAAGTGACGTTACCGGATATATGGTATTGAGAGCAGAAGAAGCAAATACCACTTCATGGGATGTTATAGGACGTATGGTTGAAGGTACGGAATTTATTGATAATGACGTGAAGGAGGGTGCAAGCTATCAGTATAAGGTAAAAGCCATAGACTATAGTCGTAATCAGTCTGCGGCATCCACTCCAGTAAGTGTAAAGGCTACTTTGTCTCCTACTTCACTTTTAGCATACTATACTTTTGATAATATTCTTGAGGATGCAACTAATAACATCTTTGATGCTGTAGATGTTTCTGCTACATACAGTACTTCTGTGAAGAAAACTGGAGAGGCTGCTTTGTCATTAAACGGAAATACAGCACACCTGTCTTTGCCAGCAGGAATGGCAAACAGCAGAAAGATGACAATTGCTATGTGGGTGTATTCTACATCATCATCCAATTGGCAGAGAATATTCGATTTCGGTAATGGTACGAACCAATATATGTTCCTTTCTCCGAATAGCGATGGTTCAGAGATGCGTTTTGTTATGAAAAACGGCGGTGATGAGGAAATACTCAAGACATCTGCCCTTGAAAGGAATGCATGGCATCATGTTGCTGTGACTATTGGTGATGAGGAAGTTGTATTGTATGTTGACGGTGTAGCAAAAGCAAACTCTTCAACAATGAAGATACGTCCTTCCGACATCAAGCCTGTGAGAAACTATATAGGCAGGAGTCAGTTTGTTTCAGATGCTCGTTTTAAGGGATATATTGACGACTTCTGTGTTTATAATCATGCCCTGTCTTCAGAAGATGTGAAAAAACTGTATAATGGAGAATCTCCCTGGGATATCCTTCGTGGTGATGTCAATGGTGACGGTGTTGTAAACGGAACTGACATCCAGGCAGTCATCAACTTCATTGTAGCTGGTGAGTATGATGAAAAGGCTGATGTAAATAGAGATGGTGTTGTAAATGGTACTGACATTCAGGAGATTATAAACATCATTGTTAATGCAGACTAATTAAAAAAAACACAAGGAGATATTAACGCTATGAAGAAGATTATCCTTTCCCTAACCATTGGAATAATTGGTTTCCTTAATGGTTTTTCAGCAAATACCGTTACTACTGTAGAACAGGTTACGGGAGGTATTACAGTGAGTGGAAATGTGGATTATACCATAACGTCCACAGAGCCTTTCACTACAGCGGGCAGTGTTGATATTACAAACACAGAACATGCAGTAGTGATAATAAAAAGCATAAAGCCAAGCAAGGTAATATCCAACTGGCTTAAGAACCATGTGTACATTAATGGTAAACAGGCTGTTGATGGAGAAAACTGTATGGTTCGTGTTTATAATCGCGGCTCTATAATCTATCCATATGGAAGTGATTTCAAACCGCTGACAGTATATTCTGAGAAGAGTTATGGTGGAACGGCTGTTAATGACTTCGGCTTGGAGAATTCAGGAGGATTTATGAATACTCTTACCGATGCAAAGCTGAATAACAAAATACGTTCCTTCAAACTCAAAAGAGGATATATGGTGACGTTTTCTACCCGTGCGAGGGGTAGGGGATACAGCCGCTGTTTTATTGCTGATAAAGCAGATTTAGAAATGTCCTCATTGCCAATAGTACTTGATCAGAAGATTACATCATATCGTATTTTCAAGTGGTGGAATGCCCATAAGGCAGGCTTGGCAAGTGATGGTAGAGCAGAAGCTAATGATGCATTGAATTCTTCATGGTGTTATGATTGGGCGCAGGGAAATGCCTCTTTGTCACCTGATGTAGAGTGGGTACCGAATCATATTTATGAGGATTATCCTTCTTCTGCAACATGCGGAGGTCGTACAGAAACATGTCACATGAAGACGAACAATGAGCCTGGTAACAGTGCCGATGATCATCCTCAGGATGTAGCTACTGTGCTTGCAAACTGGGAGAATCTTATGGCAACGGGTCTGCGCCTGTGCTCAGAATCTTCACATGATGGCTCTATGGGCCATCTGAAGGCTTTCATAGATTCTATTGATGCACGCGGATGGCGTTGTGATATTCTTGATTTGCACTGTTATTGGGATTCTGGTACTTTCAATAATCTTACCTGGTATTCAGACTATTATGGCAATGGTCGTCCAATATGGATATCAGAATGGGTATGGGGAGCATCATGGAACCGTAATGGCTATTGGGCAAGGACAGATACTCCCAACGAATGTTCTGAAGCTAATCAGAAAATATGTTATGATGGTACAGTACCTATTCTTAATGTGATAAATAGTAATAAGCGTGTAGAGCGCTATGCATATTGGAATAGTGAGGCTGCAGGAACACATATCTATCATGACGGAAGACTGACAAAACTTGGCAGTTATTATGCTGAAATGGATGAGGGAATGGGATATGATGCCAGTCTTCAGAAAATACCAACTAATCCGAGGCAGGCTGGACCGAGCGCTTTAACTGGAGATTATAATCCCGAAACAAAGGTGATGAAACTCTCATTTAAGGAGAATAATGGTGAGTATAATCAGTTGTGTAATATAGAATTCAGAGGCCCAAATGATACAGAATGGGCGACATTTCAGGCAGTAGAATTAAAGGAAGCAGCCTCTACCTATAATATTTCTATTAATACCAAGAATAATTATAGGTATCGTATCAGAGTCGTCGACCTTAATGGTAAGGAGTATATTACCAATGAAGTAATGGCAGTAAATGATGCTGTTTCTTTCGGTGACCCGATTGAAGTTGAAGGTGGTGGCACGAAATATCTTGGTGGTAATCAGCTCGTGAATGGCTCTTTCGACCTTGGACTCTATGGTTGGACTAATTCCACAAATGCTCCAATGACTGCACCATATTATCAGGCAGTGCCAATAGGTGGCTATAACGGAACAAGTTATCTGCAGTGCTATGGAAATGCTGCTCAAGCAAAGCATGAACAGTCTATACGCACAGTCTTTACTTTTGAGGATGGAGACTACGTATATGTTACTGCTGCAGGTTGTAATAATGGCGAGGGCGCTGCATCGAATCAGAAGATTGCGGTGTCTTACTCAAAAACCAACTTCGGCATGGCAGATGAGGTTATTACTATGACAGAGACAACAAAATGGTATAAGCAGACTGGTATTGCAAAGATTACAGACGAAGCAAAATATCTTGGAATTGTCTTGAACCATCTTAACGGAACTGCTCAGTTTGATGATTTCATGGTAGCAAAGCTGTTCGATACTGCAGAGGAAGCTCTTGCTGATGCATTGGAATGGGAGAAGAAACGTGGTGAGGCATTCAAGGCGTGGAATACTCAGTACGAATTCCTGAATACTGAGATGGATGGAATTATCAGCAATACTACTGATCCAAACGAATTGGAATCGCAGATAAAGCGTTCAATAGAGGCAGTTAATGTACTTAACTCTGTTGGAAAGATTTCGGAGGATGTAGCTACAGCAAAGGCTTTGGAGATGGTTGGTTATGATGATTTGTCTATTGCATATGACAAATTTATTGAGTCTAATACAGCAGAAGAGGTTATACAGAATTATGATGAGGTTGTTTCGTTGCGTGAACAGGTTTTCAACTATACTTTAGAGACTTCATTGATTGCTACTCCTAACTTTGCTAACAATTCTTATTCAGGATGGAACGTAAAGACTGGTACATATACTGAAGGAGACCAAAGAACGAACACTGTAAGCGGAAGGACATGCTGGAATGCATGGTGGAATGTTACGGCTACAGGTGGCAGCGAAACGACGTTGGGTATATACCAGCAGTTGGATGCCTCTTCTGTTTACTCTGGATTATATGCATTGGAGTGTAAAGCGTTGACCCAGCACTATTGCGAAACAGATCAACATGCTTATCTCACGAATGTTACTGAGAATAAGCAGGTAGAATCTTCAGTTCTGCCATATGGCGTACAGGATTTACCTCAGATTGATAATGCTAGTAAATGGGTTACGTTGGTAACTCCATATGTATATGTCAATGATGAGGATAATCTGACTGTTGGCTTCACCAGTTCAAAGGAAGGTGCAACAGACAATACATGGGTTCAATATGCCAACCCGACTTCTACGGATAAACGTGAGGGTTGGTGGTGTGCAACAGCATTCCAACTGAGGTATATACCGGCTATAAAGAAACAGATAGAGAGTTCAGGATGGACAACGGTATGTTTCAGATATGCATTTAATATTCCTGAAGGAGTAAAAGTTTATAATGTGGCGGGAATACTTAAAGACAAAAAGTATATATGTCTTGAAGAGGTTTCTGCAACAAGAGCAGGAAGACCTTATGTGATTATGGCTCCGGCAGGTGAAGATATTACTTTTATGGAGTATGGAAAAAAGACTTCAATGGAGGGAGCATATAAGGGATTGAATGGAATTTTTGTTGAGTCAGGTAACTATCCAGTTAAATCTTTGATACTCGAAGATGGTGTATTCAAGTATATTCCGGATGCGTCAAGCAGTGTGGCAAAGAAGAACTACTCTGCATATATAACTCTCGATGATGT
>JAEEGL010363446.1_pt1 | contig 16695 bp, 16 predicted proteins | sample 9134231 | NCBI WGS metagenome assembly JAEEGL01 (sample SAMN16246548, study PRJNA631951) | gut metagenome | biome: gut microbiome; feature: rumen; material: fiber-attached | host: Bos | place: Iran: Karaj | collected 2018-10 | reverse complement strand
TGCAGGATGCGGCGGCCCTCGTTCTGCATCTTCATCTCTTCCTTGGTGTAGTCGTTGCCGTAGGGCGCGTCGATGAAGGGGATCACGTTCATGGCGATCTGGGTGGCGAAGGTCTTGACCACGGGCTTCTCGCCGGCGGCAAGGGAAGCCATCTGGCTCTCCAGCTCCGCGATGCCCGCCTGCCCCGCGCCGGAGACGGCCTGGTAGGTGCAGACCACCATGCTCTGGATGGGGCTGAGCTTCGCGATGCCCGCCACCGCCATCAGCGCGATGATCGTGCAGCAGTTGGGGTTGGCGATGATGCCGTGATTCTCGAATGCGTCCGCGCCGTTGATCTCGGGCACGACGAGCGGTACGTCGGGCTCGAGGCGGAAGGCCGAGCTGTTGTCGATGTATACGGCGCCGCTCTTCTTGATGGCCGGGGCAAAGCGGCGGGACATCTCGCCCTCCACCGCGCCGAGAACGAAGTCCATGCCCTCGAAGCTGTCCTCGGTGGTCTCCTGAATGGCGACCTCGCGCCCCTGGAAGGGCACCTTGGTCCCGGCGCTTCTGGCGCTCGCGAGCAGTCTCAGTTCGCCGACGGGAATGTTGTACTCCTCGAGCACCTTGCGCATTTCACAGCCGACGGCGCCCGTGGCGCCCAGGATCGCAATATTGACCTTTTTCATTTTGATCTCCTTTCCATATGGGCTCCCCTGTAAGGGGAGCTGGCATCCGCCGTCTCACGCAAGGCGGATGACTGAGGGGTCTGTTCGTCTCTCCGCAAGCTGTTGTTTCCGCAGCTCCTTCGGAAACCGCGGAAACGGAGCGGAGCAAGCTTCTTTTGATGTTAGCCGGCGAATCCGTCGTACATGACGCGGATCGCGGTCTCAAATTTCTCGTTCTCCACGCCCACGATGATCGCCAGCTCATCCGCGCCCTGGGCGATGGTGCGGATGTTGACGCCGTTTTTGCCCAGCGCCGCGAAGAGGCGGCCGGATACGCCGGGGCGGGACGACATCTTGCGCCCTACCGCGGCCACCAGCGAGATCCCCTCCTGCAGCTGCACGTCGTCGGGACGGCAGGTCTTGCGCAGGTCGGCGATCACGTCGTACACGCTGTCCCCCAGCGCCGCGGTGGAGGCCACCAGCGCGAAGGAGTCGAGGCCGAGGGTGATGTGCTCCACGGCGACGCCGTAGCGGTCGAAGATCTCCAGCGCGTTTCGCAGCGTGCTCGAGAGCTTCATGTTGTGCTTCACGAGCGTCAGGATGCTGAAGTTCTTCCGCCCGGCGATGCCGGTGATGAAGCGCTCCTGCTCTTCCTCCTCGGTGATGCTGTCGACGATCATGGTGCCGGGATCCTCGGGGCGGTTGGTGTTGCGGATGTTGAGGGGGATCCCCTTGTCCTTGACCGGCTGGATCGACTCCTCATGCAGCACCGAGGCGCCCATGAAGGCCAGCTCCCGCAGCTCGCCGAAGGTGATGCTGGTAATGGGCTTCGGGTCCTTGACGATGCGGGGATCCGCCATCAGGATGCCGGAGACGTCCGTCCAGTTCTCGTACACGTCGGCGTCCACCGCCGCCGCGGCGAGCGCGCCGGAGATGTCGCTGCCGCCCCGGCTCATGACCTTGACGCGCCCGGTCGGGAGCCGCCCGTAAAAGCCGGGGATCAGGATCCTGCCGTTGGCCTTCAGCGCGGAGGCGATGGCGGGATAGGTCTTTTCCCGGTCTACCTGGCCGTCCATCCCGAAAAACACGCAGCCCGCAGCGTCCACGAAGGTGAAGCCCAGATACTCGGCCAGCAGCTTCGAGGTGAAATACTCGCCCCGGCTCACCAGCTCGTCGACGGAGAGCTCCTTCGTCAGCCGTTTGCGGTAGGCGCGCAGCTCCTCCTCGATGGGGAGCTTCAGCCCCAGCTCGTCCCGGATGCCGATCAGCCGCTCTTCTATCGTATGCCAGATCTCATCGCAGGATACCCCGTAGGTCAGATGCGCGTGGCAGAGATAAAGGAGATCCGTCATCTTGTGGTCGTCCCCTCCGCGTTTGCCGGCGGCAGAGGAGACCACGACCCGCCTTGTCGGGTCCGCATCCACGATGGCCTTGACTTTCCTGAACTGTTCGGCTCCCGCCACGGAGGAGCCGCCGAATTTGGCTACCTTTAACATACAATTCCTTTCCTTGTCGGCTCCCCTGCGCAGGGGAGCCGATCCCTCCCCTTTCATTCCCTCAGCGCCGCGAAGAACACTTCCGCGCCGCTCTCGCGCAGGCGCTCGGCCGCAAAGTGCATCTGGGAGACGGACAGGGGCTCCGTGATCACGCGGGCGATCTCGCCCTCAAGCTCCGCGGAGACCGTGGGCAGCTCGCCCGCCAGCGCCGCGGGGAGGCGCACGTAATAGCTGTGGCGGCAGACGCTGTTGTCCACTTCGCCGCGCCGTACCCCTTCGGGGAACATATCCCGCTCGCCGCGCAGGATGCCGCTCAGGTCGCGCAGCACCGCGGAGGCGGTCGGCCAGCGGCCGGCGCCCTGGCCCATCAGCACGATGGGGCCGGCGCAGGCGCCCTCATAGCGGGCCATGTTGAAATTCTGCTGCACGGAGCACTCCGCCGCGCCGTCCCGCACCAGGACGGGCTCCACGTAGGCGTAGACCCCGTCCTCGGTGCTGCCGCCGCTTGCGATCAGGCGGCAGGTGTAGCCGCGGCCCTGGAAATGCGCCACGTCGGCCGCGGTGACCGACTCGATGCCCTCGTTCAGAAGCCCGTCCGTCGGCAGCGTCCCGTAGGCCACCGCGCAGGCCAGCATGATCTTTCTGAGCGCGTCAAGACCCGACACGTCCGCCGTGGGGTCGGCCTCGGCATAGCCGAGGCGCTGGGCGTCGGCCAGTACGTCGGCATAATCCAGATGCAGGCGCTGCATCGCGTCAAGCATGTAGTTGGTGGTGCCGTTGAGGATGCCGCCCAGGGAACGGATGACGTCGCTCCGGCGGGCGATGGCGAGGTTGTGCAGGAAGGGCACGCCGCCGCCGCAGGCCGCGCTGAACAGGAAGGCCACGCCCTTTTCGCGGGCGATCGCGTCCAGCTCCGGGCCCTTGGCCGCCACCAGTGCCTTGTTGGAGGTGACGAAGTGCTTCCCCGCGCGCAGGGCCGCCGCCGCGTAGGTAAAGGCAGGCTCCACGCCGCCCATGACCTCCGCCACCGCGCCCACGGAGGGATCGTCCACGATCTCCTCGATGCTCGTCACCTTGAAGGGCTTGTCGTTCTTCCCGGGGCGCACCAGCACCGGCCCCTGCTCGAGTCCCCCGGCCTTCGCCAGCATCTCATATACGCCGACGCCGACGGTCCCGAATCCCAATACCGCAACTTTCATGCTTTCACTTTCCTTCTGAAAAAATTTTATGTGTCCGCGAAATAAAAACACTTGTTTTTTTGATGGAGACAGTGTATCATAGAGGTGCACAAATTGCAAGCCCCTTTTTTGTGAAAATCTTCCGAGGAGAGGAAGCTGCGAGATGCTGGAAAACTATTTGATCGTCCACAAGAGCATCCTGCCGGATTACTATGAGACCGTGCTGGCCGTGCGCCGCCGGCTCGAGAGCGGGCAGGGGAAGGACGTGAGCCAGGCCTGCCGGGAGGCGGGCATCTCCCGCAGCACCTATTACAAATACAAAGACTTCATCTTTGAACCCTCGGACGTGGAGGGAGGCCGAAGGGCCGTGCTGTCCATGCTGCTGGAACACGAGCCGGGCGTGCTCAGCGCCCTGCTGCAGTGCGTGTCCGCAGCCGGGGCGAGCGTCCTGACCATCGACCAGAGCCTGCCCATCCACGAAAAGGCCAGCGTCACGCTGGCGCTGGATCTGGGCAGCATGACCGTGCCCCTGCAGAAGCTGACGGACGGGATCGAGGCCGTGAACGGCGTTGAGAACGTCCGCCTGATCGCCATCGAGTAACCCCCCATAAGAAAAGGAGAACAAGCCATGTTTTATCAGAGCACCCGCAGCGACCGCCGCGTGACCGACACCGCCGCCATCCTTGAGGGCATCGCACCCGACGGAGGGCTGTACATCGACCCCTCCCTCTCCGACCGTCCCTTCGACTGGAAAGGCTGCCTCGCCCTCTCCCCGCTGGGGATGGCGGAGGCGATCCTCTCCCACCTGCTGCCCGGCTTCGCGGACATGGGCGGGCTCGTGCGCCGCGCCTACGACGGAAAATTTGACAGCGATGAGCTGACGCCCCTCATGCAGGTCGGGGACGACTATGTGCTGGAGCTGTTTCACGGCCCCACCGCCGCGTTCAAGGACGTGGCGCTCTCGATGCTGCCGCAGCTCGTTACCGCCGCGAGGGTGCAGGAGGGCGTGAAGGATAAAATCGTGATCCTCACCGCGACTTCGGGCGACACCGGCAAGGCCGCGCTTGAGGGCTTCCACGACGTGGAGGGCACCGACATCCTCGTCTTTTACCCGGACGCGGGCGTCTCGCCGGTGCAGAAGGCGCAGATGGTGACGCAGGTCGGCGCGAACGTGAAGGTCTGCGCCGTGCGCGGCAATTTTGACGACTGCCAGACCGGCGTCAAGCGCGCCTTCGCCGCCCTGAAGGGGGATGCGCTGCCCGCCGGCTGCCGCCTCTCCTCGGCAAACTCCATCAACATCGGCAGGCTCGCCCCGCAGGTCGTGTACTATTTTATCGCCTACGCCGCGCTCCTGCGCCGCGGCGCGATCCGGATGGGCGAGGCGGTCGATTACGTGGTGCCCACCGGCAACTTCGGCGACATTCTGGCCGGATACTTCGCCAAGCTCATGGGTCTGCCCGTCGGGACGCTCGTTTGCGCGAGCAACGCCAACCGCGTGCTGACCGATTTCCTTGAGACCGGCGTCTACGACAAGCGCCGCGACTTTCTGAAAACCGCCTCTCCCTCGATGGACATCCTCGTGTCCTCGAATCTGGAGCGGCTGCTGTTCCTCGCCTCCGGCGGCGACACGGCGCTCGTGGCCGACTGCATGAAGAAGCTCGGCAGCGAGGGCGTCTACCGCTTCCCGGAGGAGGCCATGGCGCGTATCCGCGAGGACTTCGCGGCAGGCTGCTGCGGCGAGGAGGACTGCCTTAGGACCATCGGGCGCGTCTGGCGGGAGCAGGGCTATCTCTGCGACACGCACACCGCCGTGGCCATGCAGGTCGCGCAGGAATACAAGGCCGCGCGGCCGGAGGGAAGAAAGACCGTCGTGCTCTCGACCGCCTCGCCCTACAAGTTCCCCGCGGCGGTGCTGAAGGCCATCGGCGGCGATCTGAGCGGCGACGAGTTTGAACAGATGGAACGCCTCGCCGCGATCGCGAAGGTGCCTGTCCCCCGCGGTCTGCAGGGCCTCCGGGAGCGCCCCGTCCTGCATACGGACGTCATCGGCGCCGACGAGCTGGTGGACTACGTCGCCCGTCAGCTCGGATGATCGGAGCCTGACGGAAAAGGCGGGGCTGTGCACGCACAGCCCCGTCTTTTTTCCTCTGCGGTCTATTCGTATCCGCCGAGCTTGACCACGATCACGTCGTCCACCCTCTGCACCGAACCGTAGTAGGGGCAGCAGGGCATCGCCTGTACGCGGGGATCGAAGCTCAGCTCCCAGGCCTCCTCCCAGCTCAGGAACTCCGCGTCAAAGCCCAGATAGTAGCGGATCAGGTATTCCCGGGAATAGATGTTCACGAGATCCCCGGTCGGGCCGAGGAGCCCGCCGGTATCCAGCTCGTCCGGCCGGTACAGGAGCGTGTCGCTCTTGCCGACGATCGCGATCCTGCAGTTTTCGTCAAAGCCCTCGGTCTGCCGGATCTGCGCGACCGTCTCGGACCAGGTCGCGAACGCGTTTTCATATTCCAGATAGAGCTTGAGATAGACCTCGTTGGCAAAGTAGACGTTTACGATCACGAGCAGCAGCATCCCGGTGACCGCAGCGTCCCGGGCGATCCGGCCCGCCTTTCCCTCCAGGCGCTCCGCGACGAGGACCGCCAGCACGTAGACGCACACAAAGCTGAACAGGGAGATGCTGTGGATCACCTCTACGCTCGCCGCAAGGAAGATCCCGTTCATGCTCAGCGGCAGCAGGAGCAGGCACAGAGCCAGCAGCAGGCCGCGGCGCAGGTCCCGGTTTTTGACGAACCAGCAGATGAAATACAGCAGCACCGCCGCCGCGCCGAGGATATGCACGAGCCGGGACAGCGGCCGCGGCGCGAAGCCGAAATAGCCCTTCACGATCGCCTTGAACAGGCCGTTGTAGGCCAGCGCCGCCTTGTAGAGCAGGCCGTAGTCGCTCACCGTGTATTCCACGGTGCTCAGCCCCGTGGCGAAGAGCACAAGCCGGTCGATGCCGTAATAGAGCAGCACCGCCGCCGCGAGGAGCCCGATCGCGCGCAGGCCGAAGAGGAACACGCCCTTTTCCTCCTCCCCGCGAAGCAGGGAGCGGATCATCAGCAGCAGATAGTAGGTGGAGGCGACCGCGACGTAGGCCTGGTAGATCCCGAGGCTCATCACCAGCAGCACAACGCTGACCGCCGCCGGCAGCCAGCCCTTCCGCCGCCCGACGCACACGGAGCCGACCGCCAGCAGCAGGGCGAGCACATAGGGGATGCAGGTAAAGAAATAACAGTAGAGGCTCGTGACCGAGGGGAAGCTGACGAACAGCGCGGCCAGCAGCCCCTGGAGGAAGGGGTTCCGGACGGAGAAGAGCCGGATCGTCAGACAGGCGGCGACGGTATAGCCGAACAGGCTCAGGAGGCCGTAGATCCACGGCATACTGGCGTCGGGGAAAAGCAGGCCCGTAAAGCCGATCAGCCAGCGGCCGAAGATGAAGTCCCCTCCCTTGCTGAACAGCGCCGTGAGCTCATCGGCGCAGACCAGCTTGTTGGTATAGACGAAGCCGTGAGCCAGAAGCCCCGCGGCAAGCCCCGCCAGCAGCGGGACCCTGTATTCTCTCAGCAGCGCGGCGCAGCGGTGCAGGAGGCGCTCCGCCAGGCCGTATTCTTCTCGTTCCATTTTGTTCTCTCCTGTCAGGTTTTCCCTACAAACTATAGCAAGATTTCATGAAATTGCAAGGGGTGCTTGACAAAATCCCCGGTATGTTGTTAACTGTGAACAAGCGTTTGTCCATGATTCTGCAAAGCGAGGGTTGACTATGAATATTGTCTGTTTGGATATGGAGGGCGTGCTGGTTCCCGAGATCTGGATCGCCTTCTCGGAAGCGAGCGGCATCCCGGAGCTGCGCCGCACCACACGGGACGAGCCGGATTACGACAAGCTCATGCGCTGGCGCCTCGGCATCCTCAGGGAACACGGGCTCGGCCTGAAGGAGATCCAGGATACCATCGCGGCGATCGATCCCCTGCCCGGCGCGAAGGAATTTATGGACGAGCTTCGCTCGATCACGCAGGCCGTCATCCTCAGCGACACCTTCAGCCAGTTCGCCCAGCCGCTGATGAAAAAGCTCGGCTGGCCGACCCTGCTGTGCAACGAGCTGGTCGTCGCCCCCGACGGGGAAATCGTCGACTACAAGCTCCGCTGCAGGAACACGAAGCTCTCCACCGTGAAGGCTTTCCAGTCCGTCGGCTTCGACACCATCGCCGCGGGCGACAGCTTCAACGACCTGGCCATGATCCGCGCGAGCAAGGCGGGCATCCTCTTCCGCTCCACCGAGGCCATCAAGGCCGACAATCCCGACCTGCCCGCCGTGGAGGAGTTCGACGATCTGCTGCGGATCATCAAAGAGAATCTGTGAACACCGAAGAGCCGGGGCGCCGCCCCGGCTCTTTCCCTTTACTCCAGGCCGTACGGCCAACCGACGAGGCTGCCGAGATCGTACACGCGCGTGTAGCCGAGGCTCTCCAGCCTGTGCGCCGCCGCGCAGCTGCGGATGCCGGAGCGGCAGTAGCAGAGCACCGGCGTGTCGAGCGAGGGGATCGCGTCCAGCGCCGTCTCGTCCGTCAGCTCGTCCACCGGCAGCAGCACCGCGTCCGCCGCGTGGCCGGTAATGTACTCTTCCTCCTCCCGCACGTCGAGCATCACGCAGGAGGGCTCGCGGTCCATCAGTGCCTTCGCTTCGGCGAAGGATATTTTTTTCACCATCGTATCAATCCCCGTACAAGTGCTTTTCCAGGATCGCGGCAAAGGCCTCCAGCCCCGCCCGGTCGTCCCCGGTAAACCGCCCGATCCGCGGGCTGTCGACGTCCAGCACGGCGGCCGGCCTGCCGCCCCGGCGCAGGGGCACCACGATCTCGGAACGGGAGGCGCTGTCGCAGGCGATATGCCCCGGAAAGGCGTGCACGTCATAAACAAGCTGTGTGCAATCCTCCCGGACCGCCGTGCCGCAGACGCCCCGGCCCACCGGGATCTCGATGCAGGCGGGCTTGCCCTGAAAGGGTCCCAGCACCAGCGTATCGCCCTCGAGCAGGTAGAAGCCCGCCCAGTTGATCCCCTCCAGGCTCTCCCAGAGGAGGGCGGAGGCGTTGGCGAGGTTCGCGATCTCGTGCGGAACGCCCGCGATCAGGCTCTCCAGCTTCTCATTGAGTCGTTTATATTGCTGCATTCGATCGCTCTCCTTCCGAACTGTGTTGACGAACCGGAATGCCGTCTGCTAAGATAGAAGTATTCAAACATACAAACGGGAAAGGCCGGACGAATCGTCGTCCTTAAACAAACTGCCATGAAGAACAAATGGAACAAAATAAAAAACCGCTTTCAAAGGATCAATCCGCGAGTACTGATCGTTCAGATCATCATCACTCTGACTTATCCGGCTGCAAAGGCAATGATCTCTTCCTTCAACCGGCTGCTGATCTTTACGGACGCCATGACGATCATCGCATTTCTTCTTCTGATCGCAGGTATCTTTTACAGTCTCTACCTGCACGGGGACTTTGATATCTCCGGCTTTCTGCTCAGACGCAGTATAAGCCGACGGGAAGCGCCCAAAAGCTTCCATGCGTACATGGAGGACAAAAAATGCGAAAGAGAGGATGCCTTCAACTATCCTCTCTTCCTCGGGATCGTATATCTTCTCGCGGCGATATTTCTTGCTTACACGATCCTCTGACACTTCAGAGGATCACATACTCTGGAGCTTGTACTCGTAGTCCGCGTATTCCCTGCTTGTGGCCAGGATGAAGTGGCCGGGGCGGATCTCCCGCAGCTCGCGCTTCTCGCCCGATTGATCCAGCACAGACGGATCGTAGTCGATATGCCGCCGTGTGCGCTCCACGATCGGGTCCGGCATGGGGACCGAGGAGAGCAGCGAGATCGTGTAGGGGTGCAGAGGATAGCGGAACAGCGTCTCCGAATCCGCAATCTCCACGATCTCACCCAGATGGATGACCGCGATACGGTCCGCAATGAAGCGCACCACGGACAGGTCATGCGCGATGAACAGGTAGGTCAGATCCTTCTCCGCCTTGAGCTTGTTCATCAGGTTCAGCACCTGCGCGCGGATCGACACATCCAGTGCGGAGATCGGCTCGTCCGCCACGATGAACTTCGGGTCCATGATCATGGCGCGGGCGATGCCGACGCGCTGACGCTGACCGCCAGAGAACTCATGCGGGTAGCGGGACTTGTGTTCGGGGAGCAGGCCCACGTCCTTCAGGGCCTTGTCGACCTTGGCGACTCTGTCCTCTTCGTTTTCATACAGATGGAAGTTGTACAGGCCCTCGGAGACACAGTATTCAATGGTGGCACGCTCGTTGAGGGAGGCGGCAGGGTCCTGGAAGATCATCTGGATATTCCGGACCACGTTGCGGTCCTCCTCGCGGGAGATCTTGCCGGAGATGCGCTTTCCCTCGAAGAGGATCTCGCCGGCACTGCAGGGGTTGATGCGAAGGATCGCGCGGCCCAGCGTGGTCTTGCCGGAGCCGGATTCGCCCACCAGCGCGAAGGTCTCACCCTTATAGATGTCGAAATTAGCGTCTTTTACGGCGACTAATTTCTTTTTATTGCCTGTTTCGAAGGTGATGTCCACATGCTTGATGGACAGGATCACTTCTCTGTTTTCATTCGACATGGAAGGCTCCTCCCTTGTCTGTCATCTTCTGGATCTTCTCATGCAGGTTTTGAATAACCTCCGGCTTCTCGAGCTTCGGCGCGCGCGGGTCCAGCAGCCAAGTCTTGGCGTAGTGCGTATCACTGACCCGGTAGAAGGGCGGCTCCTGCACAAAGTCGATCTTGAGGGCATGCTCGTTGCGGGGCGCGAATGCATCGCCCTTGATCTCATTGAACAGAGAAGGCGGTGTGCCTGCAATAAAGAACAGATCCTCACCCTTGACGCCGAGCTGCGGCAGCGAGCTGAGCAGCGCCCAGGTATAGGGATGGCGGGGATCGAAAAAGACCTCCTCCACGTTACCGTATTCGATGATCTGGCCGCCGTACATGACGCCGACGCGGTCGGCCACATTGGCCACGACACCGAGGTCGTGCGTGATGTAGAGCGTGGTGAACTTGAGTTCCTTCTGCAGATCGCGGATCAGCGAGATGATCTGCGCCTGGATCGTCACGTCCAGCGCAGTGGTCGGCTCGTCGCAGATCAGGATCTCCGGGTGGCAGGAGAGCGCGATCGCGATGACGATGCGCTGGCGCATGCCGCCGGAATACTGGAAGGGATACTCGTCAAAGCGGTCGGCCGCGTTCTTGATGCCGACGCGCTCCATCATCTCGATCGCCTGCTTCTTGGCCTCGGACGCGGAGACGCCCTGATGCTTTTCAATGACCTCGGTGATCTGGGAGCCGATCGTGCGGATCGGGTTGAGCGAGGTCATCGGGTCCTGGAAGATCGTGGAGATCTTCGCGCCGCGGATGCCCTCCCAGTCCTTGTCGGTTTTAAGCTTGGTCAGATCCTTGCCGTGGAACATGACGGAGCCGTTGGAGATCGTGCCGTTGGATTCGAGCATGCCGGTAAAGGTCTTGGTAAATACAGACTTGCCCGAGCCGGACTCGCCGACGATGGCAAAGGTCTCGCCCTCGTACAGATCGAGGGAAACATTGCGGATCGCCGTCAGATATCTGTCGCGAACGCGGAATTTGACCTCCACATCCTTCGCAGAGATGATAATATTTCTGTTTTCGTCCATTGTTCCGCCCCCTTACATATGCGTCCGCGGGTCAGCGGCGTCCGCGAGCTTCTGGCCGACGATATAGAGCGAAATGGACAGAATAGCGAGCACGGTGACCGGGATCCAGAACAGATGCGGATAGCCGTTCATGTACGAGGTGTAGATTGAGATCATCCTGCCGAGAGACGCTTTGGTAACACCCAGGCCGAGTCCCATATACGAAAGGAACACCTCATAAGAGATGAGGGACGGAACCATTCTGGAGACATAGGTCATAATGACGGAGATCAGATACGGAAGGATATTGTTCTTGATCATGGTCCAGTTGCTTGTGCCGAGGCACTTGGAGGCAAGGTTGTACTCCCTGTCGCGGATGATCATGACCTGCGTGCGGATAAAGAAGGCGACGAACACCCACTCAGTTACGCACATGACAAAGATCAGCGTGCCCATGCCGGCACCGAGAACGTAGGAAAGGATCATCGCCAGAAGCAGGAACGGGACGTTGGCCACGACATTGTAGACCTCAAGCATCCACTTGTCTATCTTCTTGGAGAAGCCCCAGACCGCGCCGATGACAACGCCGAGGACCATCGTGATGAAAGTGCAGACGAAACTGATGATGATGGAGTTTTTCGCGCCGGCCCACACTACGTCGAACACCTCGTTGCCGACGTTGTCGGTACCGAAGATATGCTCGGCGCAGGGCTTGATGAACCTCATCTCCGAATTGTTGATGTTCGGGGCGATGAGCGGATCGTAACCGGAAACGGACGGCTGGATCAGCGCGAAGAGGATCAGGATCAGCAGCAGGATGGCGACACCAACCGTAAACTTATCCTTCACGAAGGTGCGCCAGACCGACTTCCAGTAGGAGTACTTCGGGGCGGCGATATGTTCGGATTCGTCTTTGTCGTAGGAAGCAAACTCGAAGAGATCGCTGTCGTATTTCACACTATTCTCTTCCATTATGATCTCCCTGCCTTTTCTGTGAGCGAAATACGCGGATCGACTTTCGTCAGGATGATGTCGCCGGCCAACACGGACAGCACCGAAATGGTGGCGAACAGGAACGCCAGCGCCACGACCATCACGTTGTTGTGCTGCTGGATGGCGTCGGGAAGCATCTTGCCCATGCCGCCGACGGCGTAGATGGATTCGGTAATGATCGCGCCGGCGATGCACCCCGCAAGAGACGCCGGGATGCCCTGCGCGATCGGGATGATCGCGTTTTTAAAGATATGGCCGTTGAAGATCTCTCTCTGGTTCAGGCCCTTCGCCTTGGCGAATTTCACATAGTCCTGACTCATCTGATCGACAACGTATCTTCTCGTCCAAAGCATGAGACCGGCAATGGACGGAAGCGCAAGGGAAACGGTAGGCAGTATCCACGATCTGATGTCCGAGGCGCCGTAGGTTGTGAACACGCTCGGCAGATCGAAGGCCGCAGTGGCTAAATACCTGAAGAGGTAGATGTATGCAAGGGAAGGTACCGCGATAATAAAGATGATATAGACCATGCCGAGCTTGTCGGCAAGCTTGTCCTTCTGTCTCGCCATCAGAACGCCGATGGGAAGGCCGAGGCCGTAAGCGATGAGCAAGGAGAAAACGCCGATGATAAAGGAAGTGCCGATCATGGAGGGTTGATTCTTCGCCGTACGGAAGGTAGCGTAGTTGTCGGTGAACTTCTGCCTGTCCATGCGGTCGAGGACCGTCTTGTAGGTGAGGGTACCGAAGATGATGCCGGACTCGCCCTCTTTGCCGGTAGCATAAGTAACGGGCCGCTTGACCTCTGTCCCCTGTGTCTGGAACAGGACGGTCATCACGTCAAGGCCCTGATAGGTGGGATAGGAATCACCGAAGTTGAGCTTGATGATGTTCTGGTGCAGCCAGGGGAAGTGGCTGTCGGTATAAAGCAGATACTTATGAGTCGTACCGCTGCCGATGAGCGCAACGCCGCCGGATTCAGTCAGGCCGAAGGAGAGGCCGCGCTTCAGATCGGGATTGTTTTCATCCTTGACGGACCACGGCGTGTCGATCTTGATCAGGTTCGCAAACCAAATCGCAACATGCTTGATGATCGGAACGTCCTTATAGGCGTAGTAGCGGCCGCTTTTGGTGTACGCTTCGACCGTATAGCCATCCGCCTCGTACTTGGCCTTGAACTGCTCGGCCGCTTCCGATCCGGGCTGCAGCGCTTCCGCCATTTCCGGAGAATCGACGGCATAGAGCGTCTGGAAGTAGTCGGAAGAGCGGACAAACGTCAGATATCCGAGCTTCTGCCAGATATTGTATACGTAGTCGGTCTTGTCGTCCGGCTTTGCGGCCAGCTTCCTGTATCCGTCGTCGCCGGAGAAAATGCTGTTGCGCGGGACGAGCGAATAGACCAGGGTAAAGACGATCAGCATGATGATCAGGATGGAGATGACTGATCTGAGCAGTCTATTACGGATATAACCCTTACTCATGGGAACAACTCCTAACAAGAGAAACTAAGAGCTAGAGGAGCGAGCTCTTCTAGCTCTTAATTTCTGATTTCTTATGCGGGTTCTTTACCGGGAAGAGGCTTCGAGGCGATTATTCGCCGGCGAGCCAGGCTTCCTTGGCGGCGTAGTACTCGTCAGCGGTAATGGGCTGATCGTACACGACCATGTACTTGAAGTAAGGAACGATGTTGGTCGAAGCCTGACCGTAGAGGCCGTAGCCGGCGGAGAAGGGCTTGACCTTGGAGACGCCGAGGCCGGCGCCGCGGGTGGCGAAGGGTCTGAGGATGCCGTTGGCAAGCAGCTTGGCCTCGACCTGCGCGAAGAGGTCGATGCGCTTGTCGCCGGTGGAGGCGTTGGCCTCATCCATGAGCGCCTTGAGGTCGGCAAGGCCGATGGCCTCGAGGGCCTCGGTCTGGGACTCGGGACGCTCGGTGTCGGCGGTGATGATCGGGGTAATGCCGGAGTAGAGCATCATGTCGCCGTCAACCGGATCGAAGCAGTGGATGTAGGTGTAGGGATCGCCGTAGTCGGGGCCCCAGCCGGCCGCGAAGGCGAGGTCGACGGAGTTGTCTTCGCCGCGCACGTTGGTGTAGAAAGCGTCGTTGACCTGCTCGTCGTTATCGAGGAAGATGAGGTCGATCTTGACGTAATCGCCGATCGCGCTCTCAATGCAGTTCTGCATGGCAATAGCCATGTTCTTGGTCTGCTCGTCGGTGCCGTTCTCGACCATGTCGAGGTGCACGGGCCAAGAGGAGACGGAGTCGCCGAGCTCTTCCTTGGCCTTCTCCATGAAGGCGACAGCTCTCTCAGGATTGTACCAGGCGTCCTGGCCGTCGTTCAGGTCGATGCCGGCAAAGGCTTCGTTCTCCTGCTCGAGGTACTTGGTGACGAGGGAACCGTAGGACTCGCCGGTGCTCAGAGCGGCGAAGGTGTAAGGAGTCAGGGTGTTTCTGCATCTGTCGATCGCGATGTCGCCCAGGACCACTTCGTAGTAGGCCTGCATGGAGAACGCGGCGTAGACGCCGAGACGGAAGTTCTTGTTGAGGATGGCGGCATGGGCGTCGGCCTTCTGCTCGTCAGAGGTCTTGGCAGTGGTGCTGACGTTCTCGTCGGTCCACAGGGCGAAGGACTGTCTGTCCCAGTTGAAGGCGCCCCAGAAGGAGGTGGAGGTGGTCATGCCCTTGAACTGGTTGTTCGGGAAGAGCTCGTTAGCCTTCGCGACCATCTCGGGCTGGCCGAGCTGGATGGCGGTGGTGGTCACTTCGCCGTTGACGAACATGTTGAAGTTCTGCATCGGGTCCTTGCCGTCGGTGTAGGTGACGTTGACGTGCTGGACATGGACGTTGTCCTTGTCATAGTAGTTGGGGTTGGCGTCGAACCTGACTTCCTGGCCGGGAACGACGGAGGTGAGGATGTAGCAGCCGTTGTACAGGATGGAGGAAGGATCGACAGCGCCGAAGTTCTCGCCCTGGGATTCGAGGAACTCAGCGTTCACGGGTCTGAGGACGTTGTAGGTGGTCAGGCCGTCGAAGTAGCCGCAGGGGGCGGTCAGGGTGTAGGTCAGCTTGTTGCCGTCAGCCTTGATGCCGACGTCGTCCCAGCTGCCGGTGCCGTCGGCGTAATCAGCCAGGCCGACGATCAGGTTCTTGACAAGGCCAAGCACCAGGCTGTTGGAGTCAGCGGCGTGCTTGAGGCCGGTGACGAAGTCTTCCGCGGTGACGTAGTCGTACACTTCGCCGTCGCTGGTGGACCACACCGCGTCGTCGCGGATGGTGAAGGTCCACTCGGAAGCGTCATCATTGGGGGCCCACTCGATGGCCATGCCCGGAACGAGAACGCCGTGGTTGTCCTGGGTCAGCAGGCCTTCGGTGAAGTTCGCGGTGAAGTCGCCGTTGGTGCTGTGGTTGTCGTACAGATAGTCCAGCGTGGTGATGTTGAACGCATAAAGCATGTTATACGTGTCAACTTCATTTCTGGTCTCTTCCGCAGCGGTTTCCTCAGCAGGAGCGGCTTCCTCGGCAGCGGAGGCCTCGGCAGCGGGCTCTTCCGCAGCGGGAGCCTCAGCGGCGGGAGCCTCGGTCGCGGGAGCTTCCGCAGCAGGGGCGCTGGTTTCATTGCTACTGCCGCAGGCGGCCAGGCTCAGAACCATGGCAACAGCCATCAGCAATGCGATGAACTTCTTCATTTTGTTTCCTCCTTGTTGGATTGTGTATTTTGAACAGGCCCCTCGGGGGCGGAGTTCACAGGTCGGAAAGCGCGGCTTTCCGCGCAGTCATCGTGCTTTTCCATAAAATGAAAGCCCGAAATTTATGCAATATTACCCCATCGTCTCTATTGGATAGCTTAGATTTTATCATACCGTTTTTGAAAGTGCAAGCCCTTTTACCGGACTAAATCGAAATTACATCAATTCCGCAAATTTCCGGGCTTTTGCAAAATTTTTTTGTGGAAAACCAACGAAAGCGGGAGAAGCACAGCTCCTCCCGCTTTCCTGATACCGTATCCTCTTCCGGCGTGTTTGACCGCTTCCGCGGCTATGGCGCCAGGATCTCCTTGAGCGTCAGATCCCGGCCCGTGAGCGGCATGAGCTTGTTCCCGCGGCATTTCGGGCACCGGAGGTCGTTGAGGTCGGCGGTGAACTCCGCGCCGCAGTCCATGCAGGAGGCGGTGCCGGCGAGCTCCTCGATCACGAACTCCGTCTCCTGCAGCTCGGTGCCGTCGGCGACGGCGACCCAGCAGTCGGCCAGGAAGCTCGGCATGACCCCGCTGAGCGAGCCGACCTCGACGGTGATGCTCTCAATCTCCGTCAGCTCCTCGTCCTTCATGATGCCGCGCACCATTTTCAGCAGCGCGTCGCAGATCCCCAGCTCGTGCATTACTTCTTGACCGCCCTCTTGATGATGCCGCCGGTCTTGCGCACGATGTTGGCGGCCGCCTTGATCGGCATCGTCTCGAAGGTGCCGGCGTGCCAGTCGCGCACCTTCTTGAGGTGGATGGCGTCGAACTTGCAGCGGGTGGTGCAGATGCCGCAGCCGATGCAGAGGTAGGGATCGACCTTCGTCGCGCCGCAGCCCAGGCAGCGGGAGCACTCCTTGCGCACCTGCTCCTCGGTGAAGGTGACGCGGGCGTCGGAGAAGGTTTTGGCCTTCTCTGCGTTGTAGCCG
>JAEEGL016349956.1_pt1 | contig 16696 bp, 12 predicted proteins | sample 9134231 | NCBI WGS metagenome assembly JAEEGL01 (sample SAMN16246548, study PRJNA631951) | gut metagenome | biome: gut microbiome; feature: rumen; material: fiber-attached | host: Bos | place: Iran: Karaj | collected 2018-10 | reverse complement strand
GGTAACACATTCGTAACAGGTTCTACAAAGGAGAGCATCCACGTAGAAATTTGTTCAAAGTGTCATCCATTCTACACAGGCCAGCAGAAAGCTACACAGGCTCGTGGACGTATTGACAAGTTCAACAAGAAGTATGGTATCGACGCAAAGTAGTCATCCGTATGGACTTTTAAGGGTTGAGATTCGTCTCAGCCCTTTATTACGTTAAAGAGGTTAGATATGAAATATTCAGGTATAGGCGGTCAGGCTGTCATGGAAGGCGTTATGATGCGCAACGGCGACAAGTATGCCGTGGCAGTCAGAAAGCCAGACAAAGAGATTGCCGTCGATGTTAAAAATACTAAGAGCATTAATGATATATGGCACAAGATTCCAATCATCAGAGGCATGGTTTCCTTTGTGGAGTCACTGGTGATAGGCCTGGGCACCCTGATGTATTCTGCATCTTTTTTTGAAGACGAGGAAGAGGTAGACAGGTCAAAGCTTTCCGAGGATGAGCTTAAGAAGCTGGAGAAAAAGGAAAAGGCTGAAATGGGAGGCACCCTGGTTCTTTCATTTGCATTAGCTCTTGGAGTATTTTTTGCTATTCCATATTTCATATCCTTAGGGCTCAACCGCTTTGTGGATTCACAGGCACTGATAGCCTTTGTTGAGGGAATTATTCGTATTGCCATATTTATTGGCTACGTGGTAGTGATTTCCCGAATGGAGGATATTAGGCGCACCTTTATGTACCACGGCGCTGAGCATAAATGTATCAATTGTGTGGAGGCAGGGAAGCCACTTACAGTGGAAAATGTTCGCAGTGCCACCAGATTTCACAAGAGATGCGGCACCAGTTTTATTTTCATAGTTTTTATTATTTCGGTTTTTGTTTTTATGTTTATCACCTTTGATAACACATGGCTTAAGCTTGTTGCCAGACTCTTGCTTATCCCAGTTATCGCAGGTATTTCTTATGAATTCATTCGCCTGGCAGGCAGATACGAGAACAAGTTTGTAGATGCTATTTCAAAGCCAGGTCTCCTGCTTCAGAGGCTTACGGTTATGGAGCCAGATGATGATATGATTGAAGTAGGCATTGCTTCAGTTGAAGCTGTTTTTGATTGGAAAAAGTTTCAAGCAGAAAATGAGGGATGTTTCTAATGACATTTAAACAGGCTTTAGATAAAGGTATTCTAATTCTTGAATCTGAACAGATAACAGATTCAAAGGTAGATGCTTGGTTACTGCTTTCCTATGTGAGTGAGCTTACCAGGGCGCAGTATTTTCTTAAGCAAAATGATCCAATAGACCAGCTCATATTGTACAAATATCAGGATGTGCTTTTTAAGCGTTCACAGCACATTCCACTACAGCATATTACAGGTGAGCAGGATTTTATGGGCCTTACCTTCTGGGTAAATGAGCATGTGCTTATTCCACGTCAGGACACTGAGACTTTGGTAGAGGAGTCCTTGAAGGTTATCCCTAGTGGCAGTCATGTTTTAGATTTGTGTACTGGTAGTGGATGTGTTATCATTTCACTTGCTGCATTAGGTCAGGGAATCTCTGGTATTGGAGTAGATATTTCAGAAGAAGCCCTTACTGTAGCCAGAGAAAATGGAAATCGTCTGGTTGGTTCAAAGGTTATCTTTGAAAAGGGCGATTTATGGCAGGCAGTTACAGGAAAGTTTAATGCCATTGTTTCAAATCCACCATACATTCCTACAGAAGAGGTGGAGAAGCTTGAGACAGAGGTAAAGGATCACGAGCCAAGGCTTGCTTTAGACGGCACTGAGGACGGCTTGTTCTTTTATAGAGATATCACAGCCCATGCCGCTGAGTACCTCAATGAGGGCGGTTGGCTGTTAGTAGAAATTGGTTATGACCAGGGACCTAGCGTAAGTCAGCTGTTTATGGAAGCAGGCTTCAAGGACGTGGAAGTCGTTAAAGACTTACCTGGAAATGATAGAGTAGTAAAAGGTCATCTATAACATGGAGGTTTTATAGAATGTTTGATAGATTAGAAGATTTAGTACTTAGATACGAAGAGGTTATGAACCTTCTTTCTGAGCCAGATGTGGCAAATGACAACGCCAGATTCCGTGCTCTTATGAAGGAGCAGTCAGATTTAGCTCCTATCGTTGAGGCTTATAAGCAGTATGTTCAGCACAAGCAGAACATCGAGGATTCTCTTGCTATGCTTGAGGAAGAGACAGACGAAGAGATGAAGGAGCTTGCAAAGGAAGAGCTTAACGAGTCAAAGGCTGAGGTTGAGCGTCTTGAGCAGGAGCTTAAGATTCTTCTTCTTCCAAAGGACCCTAACGATGACAAGAACGTTATCGTGGAAATCCGTGCAGGTGCAGGTGGAGAAGAGGCAGCTCTTTTCGCAGCAGAGATTTATCGTATGTATGTACATTACGTTGAGTCACGTGGCTGGAAGGTTGAACTTCTCGAGGCAGACGAGACAGGTATCGGTGGTATGAAGAACATCGAGTTCATGGTTAAGGGAGCTGGTGCTTATTCAATCCTTAAGTATGAGTCAGGTGTACATCGTGTACAGCGTGTTCCTGAGACAGAGTCACAGGGACGTATCCAGACCTCTACTTGTTCAGTAGCAGTTATGCCTGAGGCAGAAGAGGTTGATATCCAGATTGAAGAAAAGGATATACGTATCGACGTTATGCGCGCTTCTGGTAACGGTGGTCAGTGTGTTAACACTACAGACTCAGCTGTACGTCTTACTCACTACCCAACTGGCATTGTTATCTATAGCCAGACTGAGAAGTCACAGCTTCAGAATAAGGAAAAGGCTTTCGCACTTCTTCGTGCAAAGCTCTACGATTTAGAGTTACAGAAGCAGCAGGATGCTGAGGCAGCAGAGCGTCGTTCACAGATTGGTACTGGCGACCGTGCTGAGAAGATTCGTACATACAACTTCCCACAGGGACGTGTTACAGATCACCGCATCAACCTTACACTCTACAAGTTAGACAAGATTATGGACGGTGATATCCAGGAAATCTTAGATGCCCTTATCGCAGCAGATCAGGCAGCAAAGCTTGCCAAGATGAACGAGAAGTAATTGGCAATGACTAAAAAGAAAATTATTCTCATACTTGTACCCGTAATACTTATCATTCTCATTTGCGTTGGTATGGGGCAGGGCGCGATTTATGCGTATAATTATAATTTTGCAAAGAGATATGAGACAGCGGAAGAAAGCATACAGCACGTTGAAGACTTCCAAGGGTTAGAGTGTGAAGAATGTAAATTCCCTTCAAACAATGGGCAGCTTCTAAAGGGATATATGTTTAGTGCCGGAGAGGGACAGCGAGGAATCGTTGTTATTGCTCATGGCTTCGGCGCAGGCTTTAGCTCATACATGAAGGTTGCAAATTATTTTGCTCAAAACGGTTATTATGTTTTTGCATATGATGCCACTGGAAATGATGCCAGCGAAGGTGATGGAGTTGGAGGCTTTCCACAGGGCGTAATAGACCTTGAATATGCCATTTCTTTTGTCGAGACCGGCGGATATTACCCTGACTTACCTATAGTCCTTTATGGCCATAGCTGGGGCGGCTACAGTGTATGTGGTGTTTTAAGCTATCACCCTGAGGTTAAGGCTGTAGTAGAATGCTCTGGTTTTAGCTCATCTACTGAGATGGTAAAAAAGGTAGGCTCAGATTCAGTAGGCGGAATTATCAACGTTCTCATGCCATCTATCAAGCTGTATGAAGGTATTAAATTTGGCGAGTATTCCCGCAATACAGGTGTTGATGGACTTGCTAACAGCAATGCAGCTGTGATGATTGTGCAAGGAGAAAATGATGATGTTGTCCCTAGAGAGTATGGTTACGACATCTATTATGAGCAGTTTAAGGACAATCCTAGATTTGATTTTGTGATGCTTCCAGATAGAGGACATTACGACATCATATATGATTGGAATAATCCAAGCAGCCTTGATGAGGATTTAATGGGGCAGTTTTTGGAATTTTATAACGACAATATTTAAAGCAGGCAGTAGATTCTATATTTTTAGGAGATAATTATTATGAAATTACTTTCATTTGCTGTGCCTTGCTACAATTCAGCAGCATACATGGAGCACTGTATTGAGACTCTTCTTCATGGTGGAGAGGATGTAGAGATTATTATAGTGGATGATGGCAGCCAGAAGGACAACACTGGTGAAATTGCTGACAGACTTCAGGCTGAGCACCCTACTATTGTAAAGGCTGTTCATCAGGAAAATGGTGGACACGGCCAGGCAGTTAACACTGGTCTTAAGAATGCCACAGGGCTTTTCTTTAAGGTTGTAGATTCTGATGACTGGGTTGATTTAGAGGCTTATGATAAGGTTTTAAAGACACTTCGTCTTTCGGTAGAGCATGGCAAGAATTTGGATATGCTTATTTCCAACTTTGTCTATGACAAGGAAGGAGCTAGTCACAAGAAGGTTATGTCCTACTCAAATCTTCCTGTTAACCAGTATTTCACATGGGACGACACAGGACGCTTCCACAAGGGCCAGTACATCCTTATGCACTCGGTTATTTACCGTACAAAGCTCCTTAGAGATTGTGGAATGGAGCTTCCAAAACACACCTTCTATGTGGACAACCTTTATGTATATTATCCACTTCCATACGTCAAGAATATGTACTACCTGGATGTGGATTTTTACCGCTACTTCATCGGTAGAGATGACCAGTCGGTAAATGAAAAGGTCATGATTTCCCGCATTGATCAGCAGATTAAGGTCAACAAACTTATGCTTGAGGCCTACGACTACAAAAATATCAAAAACTCACACGTTAGAAAATATATGTTCAACTACCTGGAGATGATTACAGTTATTTCCACTGTACTTCTTATGAAGAGTGGCACAAAGGAGCATCAGCAGAAGCGCAGAGAACTTTGGAAGTACATAAAGGATTATGACTATTATCTCTATCGCAAGCTTCGTTACGGTTTGATGTGTGCTACCACAAACCTTCCAGGTCACGGTGGCAGAGCAATATCAATCACAGCCTACAAGATTGCACAGAAGGTAGTAGGATTTAACTAACCATCAAGGTTAGTTAAATCCGTACTTGGCAGTAATTTCTGAAAGAAATTGCTGTTTTGCGAAGCAAAATTAAACTGCTGCTTTCCTTGGCAGCAGTTTAACCCTGGATTTAACTGGCCATAAACATTTTAAATACCCAGAAATTGTATTTTGGGTATTTTTTTATTGCCAGAATAAAGTTTTTTGTGCCATTCCCTTTATTTCCAACATATAGTGATATAGTATAACGTTAGACACATAAGAACACATTGGTAGAGGCAAGTACTATGTGTAACAAGAGGTTTTGTAGTAAGGGAGTGTTTTTGATATGAGAAGGAGTATGCTTAAATTCAAAAATGTATTAGCGATAATTCTCGCCTTGATTTTATTTGCATCGGCTTCCGTAGGTGTCTACGCAGAAGGTGATAGTGCAACTTTATCAGGAGAGAATTCTTCTGTAAATGCACTATCTCAAGACTCAGAAGACATTGCTAATGGGGAGAGCGAGCAGGTAGATTCTGTAAAGGAATCTAATGAGATAGGTGTTCCTGAGGGGACTGAGGCGTCAGAAAGTGGGGACAAGTCTGATGCCTCAAGTCAGGAACAGAATGAGGATGAAGCTACAGTAGATGACCAGGAAAAAAAGTCTGATGAGGACTCAAAGCCAGAGCTATCAGCAGACGAAAAATCTGAGGCATCTGAGGATGAGGCTAACGCTGATGAAAAATCTGAAAAGGATGTGGCCGCAGCTGGTGACGAGGAAAAGGATAAGGATGAGACAGACAAGACTGTAGTTTCACACGAGGATAGCCACAAGCTTCAGTATGAAGATTTAAAGAATGGAAAGCACAAGGTTACCTGCGGTGAGGAAAACTGCGAGGGCATCGATTCATACGAAGAAGATTGCGACTTTGATGAAAATGGAAAGTGCAAGAAATGCGGTTATTACGATGAGTCAAAGGACAAATCAAAGGTAAAGCAGCATGAGAAGACATTAGGTCCTGTGGAATGTGCCGGTGTTTCTTTCACAGCTTACATTCCAGAAGGTACCTTCGATACAGAGGATTTTACATTTGAAGTGTCAGAAGTTACAGGAAAGGCAGATGACGTAATTGCCAGCGAAATCTCTACGTTAGGAAATTCTATTTACGACACACAGTATAAGGGCTTTGATATTTCCTTTAAGTCAGGTGATACAGTTCTTTCACCTAAGGACAAGATAAAGATTACTGTAAATGGTCTGGGATTTGCGCCAAAGAACATAATCCATTTCTTAAGTGATAACGAAGGCGTGGAGATACCAGAAAGTGATACCGGTACAAATGAAGACGGTTCGTTATACTTCTGGGCTTCAAGCTTTTCACCATTTTATTTTGTTACTTATGAGTTAAGAGCTAAGGATGTTCCAACAGATGGAGTTCTTTACGGTGGGGACGAAAAGAATCCTTATGGTTTCGGTGGAACCAAAGAGAAGCATTTAAGCAACTTATATTTAAAGGATGAAATAGGTAGTGATGAATATGCAGTAAGGGTTTTGAGTCACAATACTAATGATTCAAATTATCCTGTTGTTGCACCTTACAATGTTAAGGGAGACAAGTATTTCGTATATCAATCAGCTGAGGAGGGACTTACTGTTCACTTTACAGTTGAAGCTCCAGAGAATTATTATGTTGAATCTGTTTACTTGAAGGGCGGTTCTTCAATTGAAAAGAAGGATGGAGCTTACGAGATTCCACTTCAGAAGTTTGGTTCAGATAAGTTAGTAAATGAAATAGTAGTTTGTCTGAAGGCTAATGAGGTTTCCTGGGCTGAGTCGGCAGAGACTACAGCTATAAGTGGTGCTACTTTAGTAAATTATAAGGATTTAGAGTCTAAATCAGATAAGAATTACATCAGAGTATTCGGTGATGATTTCCATTTCAATCACGGAGACGAGAAAAACAGCAACTATTGCAATTACCGTCAGGTATATCAGGGATTAGCTTCAAGCACCTATGACGGAACCTTTAAGCTTACAAATGGATTTGATGGCCTGTTTGTAGATTCGGCAGAATATGTTAAGGATTACCGCTCAAACGTAGGTGTTGAGTTCAAGAAGGACACTGATGGTTATTGGACACTTGATAGCAATAGCTACAGATACGAAATCGTAACTGAGGACGATAAGAATACCTTAAAGGCTGTTGATGGAGAAAAATCCTTCAGACCATTTGGAAATCAGAATCACTTTGGTATGATTTTACCAATTGTCTTTGGTATAGAAAGTTCAGGAAAAAATGAGGATGGAAGTGATACCATCTTCAAGTTTGCTGGTGATGATGATGTATTTGTTTACATTGATGGGCAGCTTGTTTTGGATTTGGGTGGAATACATGATGCCATCAAGGGGCAGATTAATTTCAACTCAGGCGAAATCCTGATTCAGGGCGATTACCAGAGCAAACTTACTTCAAGTGTTGATGATAGCTGTTTTAGAAAAAAAATCCTTGGTGCTAAAAATCTTTATGAAATTGTTGGTACTAAGAGCGATTTCGCAAAAAATGAGCATAAGCTGACAGTAGTATATTTCGAAAGAGGCGGTCATCGTTCAAACTGCCGTATCAGCTTCAATTTCAACAAGACTGAGGAAGTAGATGTTGATTACGAGGGCTTCAAGCGTAAGGAAGATAACACTCCACTTGAAGGTGCAGAATTTACACTTTACAAAGATTCAGCATGTACTGAAGTTGTAAAGGTAGGCGAAAGCGATGCAATTACAGTTTCAGATGCAAATGGAACAATCAGATTTACAGGTCTTCCTGCTGGTATAGTTAAGGTTGGCCAGACTGCTGAAAGAACCTATTACATGAAGGAGACTAAGGCTCCAACAGGTTACAAAACTCCTGCTGAAGCAGTGTGGGCTCTTAAAGTAAAGGCTCAGCTAGAAGATGGCAAGATTAAGACAAGCAATGAGTTGTCAGCTTTAACAGACCAGGCAAAATCACTTGGAATCGATACAGAGGATGGTTCGTTAGCTATCAAGAATGAGGAAAAGAAACCTGGATACTTAAATATCATCAAGGTATTAAAGAATTTCCAAAAGGCTTTCGGCGCAGCTGTTTGTGTATTCGAGGTTAATTACACAGACTTAGATGGAAATGAGCACAGCAATGTTTACTCATACGATTTTAATGAGTCTGGAACACAGAATTCTATAAAGATTAAGCTTCCAGCAGATGTAAATGTCACTGTTAAAGAGGTTTACTCAGGCGCTGACTACAAGCTTGTAGATGTCAGTGTTCCTGATGGAACGGTCACCATAAAGGAAGGCGAAACTGAAGAAATAACCTTTACAAATGATTATGATGGTCATACACGCTTTGGCACAACAAGTATTACAAACATATTCGAGAAGGGCGCTAACGGTATTTTCAGCTTCCTTAAGAAGGTATTTGGAGGTGCACAGTAATGAATAAGAAAAAATTAGTATTGATTGCTGCGTCACTTTTAGTGTTAGGTAGCGTGGCAGTGAAACCTACGATGGCATATTTTACAGATACACATACTGGTAAGGGTGAAGTGAAAGTCACAATGGGTGAATACGAGATTACACCGGACGAAGATGTGAAAGGTATGATCAAGAAAATCACCGCTAAAAATACTGGAGACTTCCCTGTTTACGCCAGAGTAAAAGTATTTGCAGGAAGTACTCACGGCCAGAAATTTCTCGATAGTTCTTCAGAAAACTGGGAATTAAAGGAAGATGGCTTCTATTATTACAAAAAGGTAATCAATCCTGGTGAGGAGTCAACAAAGCTTGCTGTGGAAATTGTCGCCATGGAAGCAGTTGATGAAACCTTTAATGTAATAGTTGTTGAGGAGGCTACCAGAGTTCAGGAAGATGGCAGTGTTAACTGGGAAGAGCAGGTGAAGGAGGTGTTTACTGATGAAGATTAACTTTAAAAATCCTCTATTCATCTTAGCAGCAGGCGTACTGCTGGTTACAGGTAGTATAGTGACTGCAACAAAGGCTACAGGCTCCGGGGTGCCAGAAGCCCAAGCAGTTACCTTCTCTACAGCAAAGCTCAGTGTAGAGTTGCAGGAAAAGCAGGATGATACATTTGTAACAGTTCAGGAGACTAGAAATTCTGATGGTTCCATAGATAGGGATAATTTAGGAAAGCTGGCACTTACATCCATGAAGGATATCAACGATGGAAGTGAGATGCCTGACCCAGAGAAATCCTATCCAGAGGTTATTCAGGTAAAGAATACAGGAACTGTTGATGAATATGTAAGAGTTGTTCTTTATAAGAGCTGGCTAGACAGTGATGGAACAAAAGATTCAAATCTAGACACTTCATTAATTCATTTGAATACGGTTGAGGGAGATGACTGGATTGCAATCGATTCAGCTTCGGGAGAGAGCACAACCTACTACTACAAAAAGGTGCTTGGAGCATCAGATGAAGTTCAGCTTTTAAAGGATATTACCTTAGATAAGGGAGTTCTTAAGTGTGAGCCAATCATGACCAAGACATCTGAGGGATTGAAGGCAGAGATTGCATATGATTACGATAGCAAGATCCTTGAGGTTGAAGTTAGAGTCGATGCAGTACAGACACACAGTGCTGAGAATGCAATCCTAGCTGCATGGGGTGTTATGGTAAATCTTGATTCCAATGGCAATATTACAAGTGTAGAGGAGTAACAGGAGAGAAGGATATGAAAAAGAGAATAATGAATTTGGTTCTTGCTCTTACACTTGTGGTAGCAGGAACATTTGGGGCGACGAATTATGCAGAGGCAAATACTGAGGTCGCTACTGAGGACAGTACTAAAGACCCATATTTGTGGAAGACTTTTACTTATAAAGGCGATAGTGACACAAATTTCGAGCCAAAGTTAAATGATGAATTTAAACAATATACAAATGTAATGCCAGGTGATACTATCATCTATCATATTAAATATGTAAACGGCACTGACAAAGCTGCCAACTTCTATATGAATGCTGAAGTTGTTAAATCCTTAGAGGAAGCCAGCAAGGAAGTAGGCGGAGCATATTCCTATGTGATATCAAATAATGGCACAGAACTAGTTTCTAGCAAAACTGTAGGTGGTGATGCTACAAGCAAGCTTGGACTTACTCAGATTAGTGGTGATACAGGTATTTACTTCGATTTGGGTGAGGTTAAGCCAGGTGATGAAAGTACAAACTATGGAACTGTTAGCGTAGAAATTACCTTGGATGGTGATACACAGGCTAATGTATATATGGATAAAACTGCTGAGTTACAGTTTTATTTCAGGGCAGAGACAGAAACTGTAGAAAATAAGGTTATTGAAAAGGAAAACATTGTTACTCACACAACTACCAATGTAGTAAAGCAGTCTGAAAAGAAGACTGTTGTGAGAAAGCCTACATTGACACTTGATAATAGCAATGAAAATGAGCTGGTAGAAATCGATGAGGGCCAGATTCCATTGGCAGGTGAAACAGATATTTTCGAGGATAGCATTGTTGCAAGCAATCCTTTGACAGGCGATTCCATTTTCCCATTGATTGCATGTGGTTTAACCTTCATATCAGGATTGGCATTAATCCTTTATTACATCAAGCTTAAAATTGATAAGAAGAAGGAGGTAGCCTAGTATGAGATATTTATTAAAGCTAATTGGCATCCTTCTTGCAGCAATATTGTTAATCAATTTGGCTTTTTGTAAGCCAGTAAAGGCAGCTGAGAGCTATACAGTTAAGATTTCCCTTGGAAGCAACAAGCAGGCACATTTTTCAGATAGCTCTTCAAAGATAAAGAAGTTCGTTAAGCCAGCAGGGGAGACAAAGGTATCTGAATTAGTTGACGGCATTCAGATTTCCCCTGAGGAAGATGGAAGCATTAAATATGCGGTAAAGGGACTTAGACTTTCTGGGGATGATTATGTATATGATTTAGATTCATCTATCAAAGTCACCAGAGATGAGACCTATGTAGTTGCCTATGGCATCGCAGATATTAAGAAATACGTAGTTAAGTATGTAGACGAGAAGGGTAACCTTCTTGATGCTTCAAAGCTTGGAACAGGTGTCAGCAACCCAGAGGATTTCTACGGAACAAAGGGAGAGGAAATCACAATTCCTGCCCGTCATGTACAGGGGCTCACACCAGATGCCGAAAGTAAGACAGTAAAGATTGGTGACAACACAGAAATCTCATTTACCTACGCAGAAGCTCCAGCCAAGGGTGAGACTACCATTGTGGAGAAGACTACCGTTGTGGAGAAGTCTTCTACCGTAGTTGTAAATGAAGATCCTACTATCGTCTATGTGGACGAGTTGGGTGAGGGAACCGACACAATTGACATCACAGGAAATGGCAATCCTCAGGTTGTAAGCAATAGAAACGAGACAACTACCACCACTGGAGGTACTACCACAAACAGACGCGCTAACGGTGCAAATGGTGCCAATGGAAATACTGTAGATGCAGAGGCAGAATTTGGTACTGGTGAAGGCGAAGGTGAGGTAGTAGTAGAGAGTAAAGGTGCAGTGGAAATTGAGGACGAGGATGTTCCTTTAGCAGGTGAGAATGGTGAAGAGACAACTATTCCAGATGAGGAAGTTCCTACAGCTGCCGAGGTTCAGACAAGTCAGTTAGCTGCCAATTTACTTATCACTATTCTTATTATTGCAGTAGCTGTAGTTGTTACAGTAGTTTTAGTTAACCAGAAGAAAAATGCCACTATTATAGGTGGTAACAAAAAAGACAACAATAATAAATAAGAGGTTTATGCCCTAAATTTTGACCTAGTCCATTAATTGACTAGGTCATTTTTATGCCAAAAAAAGCGTTATCTTGCCAAGGCACTTTTCAAAAACAACAAATCTCTGTAATATATCGCCTGTACGCTAAATGAACACACTCTGTTCACAAAAGCGTCACCTGTTATGAAGGAGTTGTAGTAGTAATGAAAAATAAGCAGGTAAAAAGGAGATTTATTTCATGTGGCCTTGCTCTGGCATTAGTACTCGCACAGCCAGTTGCAGCATTTGCAACTGAGGCGGATGAGAAGCTAGTAGTCGAGACCAGTGATAATAATACGGCTGAGGTTAAGTCTGAATCCACTGTAGGGGAGACGGGCAAGACGGATTCAGACAGCACCAAAGCAAATATAGATACAGATTCAGAGTAAAAAGATTATAGTAATTCTAAGGATATTTCAGAAAAAACCAATTCGGATAATTCCACAGAAAAGAAAGATAACAATACTTCTGATACAGATACTTCGAAGGAAGTGACAGACAAAACATCTGAGAAATCAACAGATGCTTCAGTAGACAAGTCATCAGATAAGACTTCGGACAAAAACTCTGACAAGACTGAAGAAGAGTTGAGCGAGGATGAGACTCAGGATAAAACTCAGGACAAGGACAAAAAGAAAGTCGATCTTGAGAATCATGAGTGTGAGTTTGATACAAAGGGAGTTTGTATATATTGCGGTAAGGAACAGGTGAAGGAAAAAGAAAAGGTTAAGGTAAAAAGAGTAACCGGTCCTAAGGCTGGCAAATTTACCACAACCGTAAGTGGTTTTACCTTCACCGCCGACGTTCCTGAAGGAGCCTTCGACCAGTCAGTAGAATTTGTTGCCAAGTATGTTGAGGTTTCAGATGAAGAAAAGGAACAGTATCGTAATAAGATTAACGGAACTGTTTCAGAGGACTATGTATTTGACCTTCACTTCGTAGCTAAGGCTGTTGAGGAAGTAGAGGTAACTGAGGAGTCAGATGACGCTACTGATTCAGAAGAGGCTGAGAACTCTGAAGAAACTGAAGCTACTGAAGAGTCCACAGATAAAGATACAGAAGAACGCTCAGATAAGACAGAGAGCACTGAAGAGACTGAGGAAACATCGAGCTCAGACAGCGAAAGTACTTCCACAGTTTCAGCAGGTACTGAACTTGAACCTAAGGAAGGCTATAGCGTAGATATCACTTTTGCAAAATCTGATTTTGAAAACGTTGAGGTAATCCACCAGGAGGATGATGGAACTCTTGATGTTCTTGAGACAGAGGTAAATGATGATGGTGCCGTTGAGGTTACAGTAGGTAGTTTTTCACAGTTCTATATTGCTTCTTTGATGAAGACAAGCGATGGAAAAACTGTTCTTTATGATAAGACTACCTATGGAAAGATAACTGCGGACAACAATTGTGCAGGCATTGGAAATGTGTATGAAAACAGTGGTTCATACAACCTCCAGTTCTGGTACGGCAATGGTGATTCTCAGGTTCTAGTTGCTCCTAAGCATATCTATTCAGCTGACAGAAATGTAAATAACACCGAGCAGGTGGATGAGAATAGATGCTTTGTGTTCAACAAATCTGATTTGAACTCTAAGAAAGAGGTTCAGCTTCATTTAGAAGCACCACTAAATTACAAATTCACCAAGGTTGAATTAACCCGCGTGATGGCCAATGGTTCTAACAGTTCAGAGCGTTGGGTATTCAGTTCAAATGAGAATACAGACAATGCTTTCTCAAATGATAAGAAGAACTTTGACCACGCTTTTAGCTTAACAGCCACCAGGAACGACGGAAGAAGCACCAGCGTTTTAAAGAACATAGTTAAGATTTACCTAGAAAAGGAAACAGTTTCCTTTAATTCAAAGGCTGATGTGTTCATGGTTACTGAGGCTACAGTTGCTGACTTTAACCAGTACAAGTTCTATGCTGAAACAGCTCCACACGTTTTTGAGTTCAGAAAAGGAAATTGCCGTTACTCACAGGTGGAGCAGGGATTTGCAAGCAATGACATTTCAAATGGCTTCAAGATAAACGGTGCAAGCGAAAGCACACCGTTGTTCCCAGACAGCTATAAAGATGCTTACAGCAGCTACATCCAAAATAAGAGGCTTTACAATAACGTCCAGGTAGAATTCATGAAGGATTCTGAGGGTTACTGGACAATCGATAGTGACACCTACAATTACACCTATGACGAATCTAAAAAGACAGTAAAGCATGTAGATGGTTCGGTAAATAAAAACAAGGGTGGTTTCTGGCTCTTCGGAAACACAGATCCATTCTTTGGAATGCAGATACCAATCAACTTTAACATCAGCGCTTCTGGTCAGTCAGAGTACAACGGCAAGACCAGTGATACAGTATTTAAGTTCTCTGGTGATGATGACGTTTTCGTTTATATCGACAACCAGCTTGTACTTGATTTAGGTGGTGTTCACGACTCTGTTCAGGGACAGATTAATTTCAAAACTGGAGAGGTTACAATCCAGGGTCATGAGCAGAATTACAACTTCCTTACATCCAGTGATGATGCCCAGGATGGCTTTGAGGCAAGTGTTTTCCACAATCCTAACAGGGACGGAATTCTTAAGAATAAGAATATTTACGATATTCTTTCCCCAAACACTAGCCATGAAGAGGCAAGATGGGAATTCTCAAAGTATGAGCACCTTATGACTGTTGTTTACTTCGAGAGAGGTGATACAAAGTCAAATTGTAGAATCAGTTACAACTTCACACCTAACAAAACTACCTATGCAGAGTTTGAGGGTGTAAAGATTAATTCAAAGGATACACCTTTGTCTGGCGCACAGTTTATGCTTTACTCAGATCCTGAGTGCAACAAGAGCGCAGGACTTTATACAGCAACCTCAGATGAGAAGGGAACTATCAAGTTCACAGGTCTTACCACAGGTAGTGAATCTGAGCGAAACTACTATATGAAGGAAATTGTTCCTCCTACAGGCTATCAGGAATCAGGTGCTGTATGGAGATTGAACGTTTACAGAGTAGATAAGAAAAATCCTGAATCTGCCCTTAAGACAAAGCTTTTCCCTTATAACGATGAGGCTAAGGCTATTTCAAAGGACAGCAAGAAACAGTATGTCAGCGGTAACAGTACCGAGGTTAAGTACATCATAAACAATCCTAAGACTGAGACTACTGAGGAACAGGAAAATCCTGCATTAAGAAAGTACATTGAGAAATCTCAGGAAGATTACTTATTAACACTGAAATTCAAGTCACCTAAGAAGATAGTTACTACAAAGACCTTTGATGAGGACACACCAATTCAGGGGAATGAGTTAACATACATCACTACCGTTGAGGAAAGCTATGCAAAGAATGCAGTTATAAGAGACTGGCTTTCTGAATATGTAGATATCGTTCCTGGTAGTGAATTTACTATCAGTGCAGTTGATGAAAATGGCAATCAAATCGGCCAGACAACTGTCACAGGAATTATGCCTGGTGGCGGTCAGAATTATCAGGATGCCAAGTATCAGGTTACTAAAGAGGTAAATGGTGAAAACAAAACCTACACCTTTACAGCTACCTATGTTTCTTCAGATAAAATGATGGTACTTCAGATGGGCGAGGCTTACGAGCTTGATGGAAGCACTTACTCAGTAACCTTCAAGGTTCGTCCAAATGAGACAGCCTACAGTGCATTCAAGGAAGGCGGCAACGCTTATCCTCACGTAGGTCAGGAGACAACAGATGCTCCTAATGTGACACCAGAAAATTATATTTCAGATGGAAAGCTTGGTTTTTACTCAAATACTATTGCCACAGTCACCTATGATTTTGATGGCAACCAGACATTGGAGTACAAGAAGCCAGTTGTAACATTGGCAGACAAATATAGTTTTCAGTTGGTTAAAAATAGTAGCAGTAGACCAGATAGAGCTTTGCCGGATGCTGAGTTTACACTTCAGGCAGAGAATCACTCAATTAGCTACTATGGTAAAAGTGATTCAAATGGAAATGTTGTTTGGTATGGTTCAGAAAAGGACAGAAAGAATAACCTGTTTCCAGTTGAAATAGTAAATGGCATTTACATCCTTACTGAGACTGTGGCTCCAGAGGGTTACAAGGTAAGTGAGGACACATGGAGAATTGAATTTGATTCTCTGAAGCCAGTTACCATTATAAATATGACTACTAATCAGGTAGTAAACGGTCAGGCAAATACAGAGGGCAAGATGACAACCTTCACCTTTAGCTTTTTAGATGACTTGGCCTACACTCTTCCAGAAACAGGAGGAAGAGGTATTTATCTTTTCACAATCAGCGGAGTTCTATTAATGATTGGGGCGGCGCTGTTGTTATACAAAAACAAAGTAATAATAAAGTAACAAGGAGAAAGAGAAATGAAAAAATTTCAGAGAACCATTGCTACAGTTCTTTCAGTAGTAATGATGATGGCAATGAGCGTAACAGCCTTTGCTGCAGAGAACACAACAATCACAGTAACTAACCTTTCAGACAGCGAGAACACAAAGGTTTCAATCTACCTTATCGCAGAGATTAACCAGGATAAGTGGGACTTCTCTGAGTGGGCAAAGGATGCTTGTACATTACCAGAAGGTGCTACAGAGTATACATTTGATTATGCTGCTTTAAAGTCAGCAATTGAGGCTCAGAACTCAAAGGCTGATGCAGAGCAGACAATCACTACATCAAATGGTGAGACAACAGTTATGTTTAACAACGTTAAGGCTGGTGCGTACTTTGTTCTTGCAACAGGTGAGAACACAACATACCAGGCAATGGTTGCAAAGACATACGGTTACGATGCAAACGATAAGTTTACAGCTAAGGCTGCTAGCTTAGTAGCAAAGAGTGAGACAACAACAGTTGTAAAGAAG
>JAEEGL011223423.1_pt1 | contig 16696 bp, 10 predicted proteins | sample 9134231 | NCBI WGS metagenome assembly JAEEGL01 (sample SAMN16246548, study PRJNA631951) | gut metagenome | biome: gut microbiome; feature: rumen; material: fiber-attached | host: Bos | place: Iran: Karaj | collected 2018-10 | reverse complement strand
TCATCCGCCCGAAGAGACGTGCGCACGAATACGTTCTGGCCGATCAGAACGCCGTCTTTCTCCATCACGATATCAAGCTCGGGAACGAACGCCGGGTCCGCTCGAAGGACGTGCAGAACGTAGTGCTCCAGGCATCCGGGGCGGTATACGTTCCAGAATGCCTCGCGCACAAGATTCTCGACGGCGCAACGGTCTTTTTCTTCCTCATTTCGAAAAGTGATCGACATAGTGAATTCCTTTCTCGAATACCCCGATCGCACTTCCGCAAGCCGTTATTCTTCGGGGACGTTCAGTTCAAGGCGCATGGAAACCAACTCCTGCCATCCGGTCCGGCGAGAGCGGAACCCTTTGGGGTTGCGGCCGAATTCCGTAAACCCTTCGCTTCTGTAAAGTGCGATCGCTCGCTCGTTGTCTCCGACGACTTCCAATTCCAACTGGGCATAGCCGGCATTCCGGGCGCATTCGATACATGCGTTCAGCATCGCTCGCCCGATTCCGAGGCCCCAGTAGGATTGATCGACGCTGACGCCGAGTTCCGCGCGGTGACGCACCTTTTCCCGCGCACCGACCGCCCAGAATCCGGCAAGACCGATCAATTTGCCGTCTATTTCTGCGAGCAGCTCGATCTCGTTCGGCGATTTTTCACGTCCCTTCAGAAACTGCGCTTCCTGATCGACGGTCATGTGGATCTCGTCGGGATAGGCAAGCAAATAATCGGTTTGGATATGCGTCAGAATGTAGTTGTCAACAACGGCGGACGCATCCGCTTCCGTGCAGTTTCGCAGAATGCATGTTCTGCCGTCTTTCAGTTCAACGCTCTTTCGATATTCCATGCAAAAAACTCCTTTTGCTCGGTCTCCGGCCGCAAAACAGTGCCGGAACTATTTGCAGATGGAAACATAAATCCGGTTATCGCTTCCGTATTTTTCACAGCCCTTTGGCTGCATCCATTCCGCAGCCATCACGATCGCTTTATCCTCCCCGAAGGGAGCAACGCCAAAATTGCCGAGCCGCGCGCCTTTTTCTTCAACGATAATCTGCTCGCTTGCGCGTACAAGCCGCATGTTTTCGACCCTTGCGGCAAAAAGCGGTGCTCTGTGACGAAAAACATGGTCGTTGTCTGCGCCACGCCGCGTGTAAACCAGATAAAGCGCATTGCCCAGTTTCATCCAATGCTGCTGTGTTTCATAGTTTTGAAGAATGCTGCCATCTTCCCATTTCCAAAGCTGCAGATCGGTGTAATGCAGCCCGTCCGTGCTTCGGGCGAGAAAACCGCATTCAGTTCCGCGGATGGTAAGGTAATACTGCGACCGGAAACAGACGATCGACGGCTCATACAATCCGCGGCCGATGGGCATGCTCAACGGTTCGCCGACCTCGAGCACCGTTAATTCATCGCCGTCAAAACGGCATCGGATGACCATGGTCGAATACCGCATCGGCGAGGTGGATTCTCTGTAATACATAGGGATCAGCACGTCGCCGTTTTCCAATTCGATGCTTTGCCCGGATCCGTTACCGCAGTATTCGGAACCGGCGGGTATGGTAAGAAACTTCATTTTTCCAAATGCGTTCCGGGAATAATCGAAAACGCTGTAAAAAGCATGTCGGGTTCTTCCGGTGGGTTGCATCCAGCCGGCTTTATATTCGGCCGTTTGCCCAAGCAGCAGTATTTTCCCGGTCTTTTGATGGTACATCGGAGTGGCGTCGCAGCCGACGGTGCGGTATTTGCCGCTTTCGATCGGTGCAAGCTCGGCCTGGGGGACGAACGGGCCCCACGTTTTGCCGTCATCCAGGCTTTGCGAAGCCAGAATGCCGGAGAATAAGTCGCTCCCTTTTACGTCCAGATACTGCGCGGTAGCGACCATCAGCCCGGGAGAACAGCAGCATCTCGCATGAACGAGACAACGCTTCCCGTCGTATCCCTGACGGATCGGATAAGTGATGCATTCCATAAATCGCTCTAGCCTTTCAACGTTTGTTGAAGAGAGTATTGTCCCGTGGATCGACGAAAGATCAAAAAAGTTTTGTGTTTATTCTCTTTATAACGAAAACGAGCGCGAATGACAAGAATGCCTCGCGATTTCGCGAACGGAAAACGGGGCACCCGAAAAGGTGCCCCGTTTTTTGGTGATCCATCGGAGATTCGAACTCCGGACACCCTGCTTAAAAGGCAGGTGCTCTGCCGGCTGAGCTAATGGATCGGATCTTTTGAAAAGCTTTATCATTCTAACAGAAAAAAAGCATGTTGTCAAGACGCAGTCTGCTTTTCTTGCGCTTTAGATTCAAACGGAAGATCAGCAAATGAGACGATAAAAGCACATCGAAAGACGGGAGGCAATTCACGTGTGGTTCAGTTTGCGCCGATAAGCACTGGGGGAGAGTCCGTGATACTTTCGAAAGATCCGCGAGAAGGCCAACACGTCCGGGTATCCTACGGAATCGGCGATCGTTGAAATGCTGAAATTACCGCCGAGCAGTACTTCAGCGCGTTCCATACGGATGCGGATGAGGTAGGCCTTCGGGGAGAGACCGTACGTGTTGTAAAAGCAGTTTCTCAGATAGGAAACGGAAATATGCATATCCTTTGCAATAGCCGAAAGCCGAAGAGGTTTTTGATAATCAGACTGGAGAATGTTCATTGTTCGCAGTGCGATCCCGGGATGAACGGAGCGATTGGAGCTTTCCAGAACATCCGCGGCGATTTCATATAATAAGCCGATGCACCGAAACTCCTCGGCGCGGCCGAAACGCTGATCGGGAATCGTGCATATCTTGCGAAGCCGTTCGCCATAGGTATCGGTCGGCCAACGAAAGGTCCCGGAGCGTAAGACGAGTTCGTGCATCAGCTCGTCCGCACCGTCTCCAGCCAGATCGATATAACTGTACGTCCAAGGGTTTTGCGGATCAGGCGCATACACGGAGGCCTGATCGTGAAGACAGACGAAACCTTGCCCGGCGGAGAGCGTTTGACCGTTGAATACGCCGCTTCCGCCATGAACGAAGTGGAGCAGATTTTTGGATGGGAGAACATGGTTTGCCCCCTTGTTCGGCGCGCAGAACTCATGTCCACGATTCAATATTTTGATCTCCGACATGTTTCAGACCTTCCAATAAATTTGTCACGATTTTACCATATTTTTTCTCGTTTTGTCAATGGAATGATTGAGGGTATTTTGATATGATTTGAATATAGAAAGGAAGTGGTCGGAAAATGAGGATTATGAAAGATCAGGTTTTCCTTTTGGACAAGGGGCTTGCATTGGATCCTTTGCCGGAAATCTGCAACCAGCACATTCTTCATATCAATCGTCTGCCTGCGCGCAGCACACTGATCCCGGCTGAAAGAGAAGGGATCACCTGCGAAAACATGGAAGAATCGGGCATGCTTCTTTCGTTGAACGGGAATTGGCGGTTTGCACTTTTTGATAGAGAAGCGGCGGAAGGGTTTTATAATACAGATTTTGACGATGCGGATTGGGATGAGATCGATGTTCCGTCCGTATGGCAGTATCGTGGATACGGGGAACCAACGTATACGAATATCCAGTACCCTTTCCCGTTTGACCCGCCGTTTATCCGCCGGTTGAACCCGGTGGGCGTTTATCGCCGCATCTTCCACATCGACGCGCCGACGGAGCGGATGATTCTTCATTTTGACGGCGTTGATAATGCGTTCTATGTTTATCTGAACGGCGCGTTTGTCGGCTTCTCAAAGGGAAGCCGTCTGCCGGCGGAATTCGACGTGACCGAATTCATCCGTTCGGGTGACAACCAGATTTCAGTACGGGTTTTTACATATTCAGACGCATCGTATCTTGAGAATCAGGATATGTTGATGGGTAGCGGAATCTTCCGCGATGTGTATCTGCTGTTTTTGTCCGGAAGCAGTCTCCGCGATCTTTCGCTCGACATTCGAAAAGACCATGTTGCATGCCGGGCTGAGTTGTTTGCGCCCGCCCCGAACGTCTCGATCCACGCATCGCTGGAAGGGCGCGAGTGGACTGTGGATGCGTCGTCCGGTACCGCGGAGTGGGAGATGCCGAGAAACGGCCTTGCCCTCTGGTCGGCGGAGTTCCCGAATCTTTATACGCTCGTTCTTCGCGTTTGCCGGAACGGAGAGACCGTGGAGGTTTATACCAAGCGCATAGGATTCCGAAGCGTGGAAACCCGCGACAGGAAACTGCTGGTGAACGGCTCGCCGATCTACCTGAAAGGTATGAACCGACACGAAGACGACTGCCGGAACGGGCGGGCGATCAGCCGGAAGCAGATCCGCGATGAGTTACAGATGCTGAAAGAAAATCATTTCAATGCCATCCGATGCAGCCACTATCCGAACCAGCCGGTGTTTTATGAAATTGCCGCTGAACTCGGCATTTACGTGATGGATGAAGGCGATCTGGAGAGCCACGGCTGTTGTTGTACCGGAGACATGGGTTTCCTGAATAAATCTCCGTCCTGGAGAGACGCGTTTATGGATCGTACGATCCGGATGAGAGAGAGAGATAAGAACGAAACGTGCGTGATTCTCTGGTCGGTCGGCAACGAGTACGGAAGCGGAGAAAACGGAGATGCGTGTGAGGAATATCTGCGCAGCTTGAAGGACGGACGCCCGATCCATTGGGCCGATTTCTGTTGCTTCGGTTATCCGAGTATTGCAGACCTGCGCAAGTCGATCGAAGACAACAAAGAGTCCGATAAGCCGCAGCTTCTTACGGAGTACGGGCATGCGATGGGCAACAGCCCCGGAAACTTGCGGGGCGTATGGGATGTGATACTGGAAGACAATCCCTATTGCGGCGGATTCGCATGGGAATTCCGCAGCCACAGTCTCGAACGAGTCGCGGAGAACGGCGTAACGGATTATCTTTACGGCGGCGATTTTCATGACTACGCCCATTGGACGAATTTTTCAGTGGACGGATTCCTGTCTTCCGCAGGAGTTCCGAAACCGGTTTTTTATGAGCTTGTATCCGTTTATGCGCCGATCCAATTCAAACTGATGCCCGACGGGCTGGAAGTTCATAACACGATGGACTTCAAGGATGCGTCGGATTATCGCATTGTGCTTGAATACACAAGCGACTGCCGGATCGTACATCGCGAGGAGAGGGCGCTTCCGGCGATCGCACCGCATCAGAAGCAGATCCTTCCGCTCTCGTTTGTTGCAAACGGATCCGACAATCTGCTGACTGTTCGTGCGATGCTTGACGGGAAGCAGGACAGCGCGGCGCAGTTTGCGCTTCCCGCAACGGGAAAGAAAAAACCCATTTATATCACGGCGCCGATCCCGACTTTTACACAGGAAAAAGACCGTGTGAAAATCAGCGGAAACGGGTTTATCCTTTGTTTTGAGAACGGTATGCCCGTATATTATGAGAAGAACGGAACCGTCGCATTTAACGAACCGATGCATTTTGTGACTTATCGGGCGGAGACCGACAACGACGGTATCAAGCGGCAGTACGCGCATTGGATCGATTGCTGGAAGAAATGCCGTCTGGATGAACTCGCATTCACGTCGGATTATACCAAAGTCGAGCAGAACGGCAACGCGTTGAAGATCCGCGTGAGAGGTCAGTTGTCCATCGATCAGGCGTTTGCCGGATTCCGCATTGAACTCTGCTATCACGTGTACGGGAACGGACTTTTCACGGTTGCGATGAAAATTGACCCGTTCGGAAAGATGCCGTATTGCGAGCGCGCGCTGATCAGCAAGTGGACGCTGCCGAGATTCGGCGTTACCATTCCCATGGAGAAATCATACGACCGGGTGCATTGGTTCGGTCACGGAGAGCGGCAAACCTATTCGGATTGTCTGGATGCGTCTCCGGTCGGGTTGTATACGCTGCCGGTCTCCAAGTTGAATTTCGAGTTTGATGTTCCGCAGGAAACGGGGAACCACGAGGGAACGCGGTTCTGCATGCTTGAGAAGGGAAATACCGCGCTTGTCGTTTACGGTTCCGACCGGTTTGCTTTTTCCGTTCATCCGTGGACGCTGGATAACCTTCGTGAAGCGGAACACCCAAGCGAGTTACGTATCGATGAGAAAAACCATCTTTACATCGATTATCGTATGCGCCCTCTGGGCTCGCATTCCTGCGGCCCCGATCCGGAGCCGGAGTTTGAATTCGTTCCGCACAGTTTCCGGTTCTGTTTTGGGATAAATTTGGAAAATACAAGCGATCTTCCGGAGTTTACTGATTCGGACCTCGGTGAAAAAACCGAAGCATTGTCAGGGCTCTACGAACGTGTTTCGCTGGAGAGTGAACGAAATATACTTGAATGCCGCCCGAGAGAATTGGCAGACGAGTATTAAAATCGGCGTACGACTAAAACGCGGTGAAGAAAAACCCGGCGTGCCCTTTTCAAGGGCACACCGGGTTTCTTTATCGCAAATCATCGATTGGAAAGAATCCGACTTAGATTTGGATTAGTTCAATTGCGGCGAAGGAGAAAGCAGGAAGATCCGAAAGAGTCAACGAGGTTCCGCTCGAAACGGCAGAACAGTTTATCATCTCGGAAATACGGTAATTTGCATCCAGTGAAAGCGTCGGCGCAATCGCCGCATCTGCATAGTTGTTGCAGAGAAGGATGGAGAGACGGTTTTGCGCATCATTCTTTGCCGCGATGATATACAGTTCGGGAAAACCTTCCGCATGAACCGGCAACTCGGTCCCGGAAAGAAAACGATAGATTTGCGCGAGTTGAGCTCCGCGGCAAGCGTTTGAAAGCAGGATCGGCATATCCGTAACGCCCATATGAAGCATGGATGTGTCCGCACAGAGGACGGCAAAACGGTTTCGATCCGAATTGGTATAAGTATAAACCGCAGGGAATTCACCGTCTGAATCCTTGAAATAACTGCAAATGTCAGCGTCGGATTTCACCTCAACGTGGAAGATACTACCGTCGTTTTCGGTGAAAGATTGAGAGCCGTTTGGGAACCGTTCAACGGATGCCGTCCGCGGACCGATGATTTTTTGAAGACCGACGTCGATGCCTTTTTCAGAGAGGATCCGTGCGGCGGACAGATCGAGAAAAAGGCCGCGTTTGATATCTTCATCAGTGAGTTTTCGAGCTGCCTCGCCGAATGCGATGCCGGACCCAGTGCCGGCGTAGCGGGTCGGTTGGCTATTTTCCGCGGCAAAAATGCCGCCGTAAGGCTGGGAACAAAGCGCCATCATCGCACGGTTTCCGGGATATACGTCCGGGAGTTTGGCATCCTTTAAGGCGTGCATCGGGTAATGGATCCGCCAGCCGACAGGCTTTTTTTCGCGGAACATTCGCACAAGGATTTCATCTTTTTTCAGGTTGCGGACGTGTGCGCGGAAGTAATTCTGATCTCCGGCGGGATTGCACGGATCGAAGCAGAGGATGTATTTATGACGCCCGATCCCGGAGGCGATCATTGCCTTATCATATTGCTCGACAAAGGAGGCCGGAACGACACGCGTGTTTCTCGGAAAGCAATCGTTTTCGTCGATCGTTTCAACGTCGGTCGGATCGAACCATGTAGCCTGCATGCGAACGAACTCGCAAACTGCGCCGAGCGTCTCTCCGGGATATCGCTGTGCAAAACGGGCCCAATAGGGTGCGCCGCTGAACCGGAGGAACGGGCGGTTCCCTTTGCCGGCGAGCAGACGCACAACTGCCTCCACATCAACGCCCTCGGCGTCGTAATCGGTATAACTGGCACACAAACCGATGCGCACGCTCGGATCGACGGAATCGGCCGCGTCGCGGATCGATTGACAGAACGATGTCATCGATTCGCCCATCAAATCGAGGTAGGTGCTGCGAAGGGGAGACGGATCGCCGGTGAACAGCGATTGAATCTCCGCACCTGTATACGATTTCCCCGTTTTTTTCGCAAACTCGGAAAGATGGAGCGGACACGTGCATAGGAACCCAGGCCGAACCGATTGAACGAGATCGTCGTCCAATAAGATTTTTTTAACGCCGGCACGCACAAAATCACGGATATTCTCACAGATATATTCTTTGAAATCTTTATCAAGCGTACATACTGCGAAGCAGGTATTGCCGCTGAAGGAGGTAAGGCGAACGGCATTCTGGAAACGGGCGCGGAATCCAGGACCCGGATCGTTTCCCCAGCCGAGTGTTGTGATCCAAAGAAAAGGTGGATAACCGTCGGCAGTGAAAGCGTCGACGAGACGTGAAAGAGCGTCGAGCCGGCGTTTGCGATCCTCACCCTCATAAAAAAACTCACAGCAAGAGAGAAGGAGAAGATCCGCTTTCATTTCTTTCAACAGTTCAACATATTTTTTGCGTTTGAGTTCCGGAAGAAATCCGCCTTCCGCACCGACTTGAACAGCAAGCACAGGATTCTCCTTTCGATCTTATCGATATGTGGTGGCTTGAAATTTGGAAAGACCGGCAGGCTGTGCACCGAAACGACGTGCGCTTGCTACAAGACCGAGCGCGAAAAACATTGTCATAACAGAGGTCCCGCCGTAACTGATAAACGGAAGCGTCAACCCGATCACGGGGAGAATGCCGAGACACATGCCGACATTGATGAGGATCTGAAATAGGAAAACGGAGCCGACGCCGGTGCATACTCTTCCGAGATAGTTGTTTCCACCGAGTTTCCATGCGGAAACATAACATTTCATGACAATGAAAAACAATGCGAAAAGGATCAGTATCGCGCCGATCAGGCCGAGCTCTTCACATGCGACAGAGAAAATGAAATCGGTGTGCTTCGCAGGCAGACTTCCGGTTTGCGTCTGAATCCCCTGGCCGAGTCCCTGCCCGAACCAGCCGCCTCCAACGATCGCCACCTTGCTTCGATATCCCTGCCAACCAACGTTTGCGAGATCGTACGTCGGGTCCAGAACGGCTTTGATTCGTTCCAGCATATAAACTGGGATCAGATTAAGTTTATATACGGCAAATATACCGGCGCCACCAACTGCGCCGCCGATGGCAAAATAGCGCAGTTTCAGACCGGATATCAAAAGGATCATGACAAAAATAAAGCAGTAGGAGAGAACCATGCCCATATCCGATGAACTGATAAAAAGCACGCCGACCGTAAGCGCGAAATGAATAAGAATTGCGATCAAGCCACGGAATCGGTTCAATGAAGTGCCGAGAAGATCAATGTGTTTGGAGAGCGTGATAATGAAGAGGATCTTTCCGATCTCACCCGGTTGGATTCCAATCTGGAAACCGTGAAGATTGAAGCGGATCCAACTGTTGTTTCCGGTCGAGTCCATTCCGACGCCGAAAAAGAGAGTGGAAGTAAGGAAAAGAAGGTTTGCAATGAAAAGAACTTTCCATAGCTTCGAGATCTGTTCCAGGTCGACGACGGTAGACATCAGATACAGTAAGATTCCGAGAATGATGCCGATGATCTGAACGATCATATATTTGCTGGAACCGTAAGAAGCGGTAGCGCTTTGAATCAGCACCAGACCGAGGAGACTTGCAATAAGGGATGAGATGAACAGAGAAATATCACACTCGGAAAAATAGGCCCGTATTGCGATCCAGAAGCGGCGCATGAGATATTCCTCCCATCCTGCGAAATGTCAAAAATAGAATCAGTAAATGTCGTCCAAGCGTTCGCGCGGTATGTCGGGTCCGTTTGAGAGCAACGCGCGTGCAAAGTCGACATTCAACCGTTCTCGTGCACATATGTGTTGGACGCCGTCGTTTGAAGTGTCTGCGACCGCGCGTTCCGTCTGCTGGAGCAGTTCGGAAACCGTGCAGTCGTCAAAACTGACGAAATACGGTTTTTCCGCATATTCCAAGAAGCTTTGAACCTTGATATCGTAAGTGATGCCGACTGCGGGGACATGCTGTGAAAGCGCGAAAATGAGCGCATGAAGACGTTGAGAGAGTACCAGAACCGAACCGGCAATCAGCGCATGTGTATCGCCGGCAGAGAGCTCACGACGGATGAGAACAGACTCGTTCTGCATTTTTTTCGCAACGTCGCGCGCACAGTCGACGTCGTTTGGATAACACATCGGGAGAAAGACGACCTGCATGGCAAAACGGTCTGTCAGCAAGTCAAGAAACTCTGCGATATTCGTTTTCTGTGCGTCATTGAACCCATCCCAATCACGCAGAGAAACGCATAGATACTGTTTTTCAGGGTCAATCCCATTTTCGACGATTGCCGCATGCTTCCTGGCAGAGTCGGCTCCGGGGAAAGAGATGGCCGGGTCGCCGGTGAGCCGGACATAGGGCCTAGTTACGCCGAGACTTTGAAGCGTGTCATAACTCGCTTCGTCACGAAGTGTGATAATGTCCGTGCACTTGTTCAAAATGTAGCCTGCAATTTTCGGATTACGCCCCCGACTGATCGGGCCGATACCGGACCCGTAGAGCATGACCGGAGTATGTCGCATCTTGGCAAGCTGCAGAGTCATCAGATAGTACATGAGAGACTTTGTGCTCGTTCGGTCCTGCATCAGAGTTCCGCCGCCGTTGATATAAAGACGGGACGTAGACAATGCATGGAATACACCGATCGGAGAAAAAGTGTAAACACTGCGGCAACGGGTTTGACGTCTTGTCGTTTTGGGATCTTTGGAAATGACCGTTACTGGCAAATCAGGGTCAATAGAGCGAATGTCCCGAAGGATCGACCACAATATGGCCTCGTCACCGGAATTGTGGAAACCGTATGCGCCGCAAACCGTGATGCCTTCACGTCGGTTTTTCGGACGGCCGGCTCGGCGCAGAATCGATTCATAAATAGCCGTTTGCTCTTTCGTCATGGTCGCAAGTGAATACTTTGCGCGGCATTTTTCATACTGTGCCGAAGCAAACTGGATTCGCAGTTCAGGCTTTTCAGCAAGCTTCAGAATGTCGTTTTTCAGCGAGTCTATGTCGCCTGGATCAAAGAGAAACCCGCTGATCCCCTGGTCGATGATACGCGGAAGAATGCCGACTCGGCTGCAGAGAACGGCTGCGCCGCGGGAAATGCTCTCAAGCACTGAATAGGGAAAACCTTCGGATAGAGAGCAGAGAACGGAAATATCGGTGACATCAAAGAAATCATCAATGTTTTTTACCCATCCGGTAAAAGCGGCATAGGGTTCGAGGTCTAACTCGTGAACAAGCGCGTGCAGCCGGTCTTCCTCCGCTTTTTCATGCTCGGCGACGCCGCAGCCGCCGATCAGAAGGCGAAGATCTGGATTTATACGCACCGCATCGGAAAAGGCGCGAATCAGCGTCGAAACGTCTTTTACCGGGTGAAAACGAACAGCAATCCCGACGATTACGGTTTTTTCAGTACAGCTGAGCCCATAAGACTGCAAATACAGCCGACGCGCTTCCAAACTGGCGCGATGACGGAAGGGGTTTTGTTCCGGGAATTCAAGGCTGTTATTGATCGTATAGATCCGCGTCGGGTCAAAACCGCGGTCAATCAGGAGCTCGGTGAACAAATCGGAAACTGCGATCCGGTATTTGATCCGATGGATCGCGAATGTATTCAATAAGCCAAGCGTGCAGCGTTTAAAGAAACTCCCCATATAGTCATAGCGATAGTCGCTGTGCACGGTCGTTACAACGGGGATATGAGCAAATGTTTGCAGGAGCAATCCGGCTAGATTCGCCTTAGTCCCGTGGCAATGGATGATCTGAATTGCTTGCTCGGAGATCAAACGGCGGATGGAACGGACGATTTCCACATAGTTGCTCGAATGGATGACGACCGTAGGGATACCTGCGGCGATGGCGTCATCGGAGAAGACCCCGCTGCGGAGAGAGACAAGCATTACGTTGTGGTCTTTCATCAAGGTCGACAGCAAAGAGATCACATGGGTTTTTGCTCCGCCGATATCGCCGCCTCCGCAAATATGAAGAATGTTCATTCATGATCCTCCAAACGTCATGATATCCTCGGATGATCCGCCTTCATACAAACGGTTTTTGAAAACGTTTGTATCCGTTGAGGGAAATATTCACCGGAGGACAGGCAAAAGGCAATCCCGCTTCATACGGCAGTCGGCCCGCAGAGTAACATTGGAAAAGCTGATCGGCAAGATCGGGAACGTAATTCAACCCGCGCTCTGTATTGCGCAGAATGGAACCTGACGCAATAGAGTGTACGGGTGCAAACTCAGTTGCGGCATTGACAACGGTCAAATGGGGCAGAGCGGCTTGAACACCGCAGAGCTTCACCGCTTCGCCACGGCGAGCGGAAATGGCATTCCAAAGTTTATCTGCCGAACCATCCGGGATACCGTAATCCACCGACGAACCGTCGGAGAATGTGGCGATAAAATGCCGATTTGTAGAATCGCCGAGACGAAGGGTCCCTTTTGTAAAAGTGTACTCCGCCTCTGGTTCTATGATCTTGTCGCAGGTGTGCGTAGCAAGGTAAAGCAAAGAAACGTTTCCCAGGAGCTGTATGCGGAACGCGGCTGTGTCATACGTTTCAATGGGGTTTGCGCGATACAATTCAGCTTCGAAAGAAAGAGGAATAGCCGAGGTGTCCACAGACGGCCCCAATATATAAAACATATTGTGTATATAGTGCGCAGTCGCATTCATCGCGATGGAATCGAGTATCCACTCTCCGTGCGGCCCGCGAACTTTTGCCGCCCAACTGCGGGCAAAATATGCATCCGGTCTAGGCCAGCAAATGAGAGTTTTCAAACGAATTGGCTTGCCGAACCTTCCGGCCTGAATATCACGCTTGATATGCTGAATAACGGAACTGTGCGACCACTGGTAACCGATGTGAAGAAGGCGGCCGCGTTTTCCTTCTGCAGCTTCCATTTCAAGCGCGTCTTGAACTGTGCTGCAGATTGGTTTTTCGCAAAGCACGTCACATCCTTTGGAAAGCGCAAGGATCGCCTGATCGTGATGAAGATGGATGGGCGTGGAGAGAACGACAAGATCAGCGTGCCCTGCGCTAAAAAAAGCTTCGAGAGAATCATATACCGGGATGTGCGCGGAACGGATCGCATCGATATACGGGCTGTTTTCCGGGAACGGATCCACGCAGGCAACAAGCCGCGCACCGTGAAGGGAGGCTTCGTTCAGCATCAAAGGAACCATATAACGTCCAAAACCGCCGATGCCAACCAGTGCAACATCTACGAAACCCATGCCGACCCCTCCACAAACGAGTATTAGAATATATTTTTATTATACTGCAAAGGAGACTTATATTCAACGTAAGAATAGTGAAATTTTTCTGATAAAAAATGTATGTTGGTATTCTCATTACAGTAAATATTTGCTATAATATATCAAAGAGTTTATTGAGACGGGTGGTTGAGCGTTGAAATACAATTTGTTGGAAAGAATTAACGGGCTCCGAATCTCCTATAACGTTCCGTTGAAGGAATTCACCACCTTCCGTATTGGCGGGCCGTGTGACTGCCTCGCAGAACCGGAAACGCCGGAAGCGGCAATCGAATTGATGCGTATACTCGGAGAAGAGAACGCCATATTTTCCATGATCGGAAACGGTTCAAATACGCTTGTTTCAGATCTGGGCGTTCGTGGCGTTGTTGTCCATCCGCTGATGGCAAGAGTCGAAAAACTGTTTGGAAACCGACTGCGCGCGGAAGCGGGGATTGCTCTTCCAAAGCTGGCGTGCATTGCGAGGGATGACGCAAAGCATGGCCTTGCATTTGCGCAAGGGATTCCCGGCGCTCTGGGCGGCGCGCTGAGCATGAACGCGGGAGCGTATAATCATTCGCTTTCGGAAATCGTCGAGTCGGTCTCGTGCGTATTCTGCGGGGGTCTTGTCAGGTCGATCCCATGTCAAGCATGCTCGTTTGGATATCGGGAAAGTATTTTTGCACATGATCGCATGCTCATTTTGGACGCAACTCTTTGCCTCTCGCCCGGAGATAAGGAGCAGATCGGAAAAGAGATGCAGGAATACGCCGCACGCCGCAGCGCCTCTCAGCCGCTCTCTATGCCGAGCGCAGGCAGTGCGTTCAAACGTCCGGAAGGGCATTTTGCCGGAAAACTGATTCAGGATGCAGGCTTGAAAGGATTTCGGATCGGCGGAGCCTGTGTCAGCGAAAAGCATGCCGGTTTTATTGTGAACGAAGGGAACGCATCTGCGGATGACGTGCGTGCGTTGATTCGGCATATCCAAAAAACTGTATCGGAACAATTTGGGGTAGATCTTCAGCCGGAGATTCGTATGCTTGGATTTGATCAGGAGCAGTAAAAATGTCTTTTTCAAATGTGATCCGTGACGAACTCTGCCGATTCGTGCCGAAAAAACCATGCTGTACACTTGCGGAATCTTATGGGATTTTGGCATTCGGAAACAAATTTGCGCCCGATGAAATCCGAATCATTTCAGAACACGAAGGGTTTGTTCGTCACGCGCATGCGCTCTTCAAGGAAGCGCTCGGAGTTGAATTCAATATTGTATCCGGAGAACGATGGAAATTGGAACTGTCCGAAAGGGATGCGATTGCACAGATCTATGAAACGTTCGGATACGATGTAAAAAAACAGGTCGTCATGCATTTTCACGGATGGTTCTGTGAAGAAGACTGCTGCATGGCATCCTTTCTTCGCGGCGCTTTTTTGAGCGGCGGTGTATGTGCAGACCCTGCCAAAGCATATCATCTGGAACTTGCCTCGCCGAGAGGCGCTTTCCTGCGCGAGTTATTGCTCCGGATCTCTGAATTGAGTTTTGTTCCGCACATTTCGCAAAGAGGACAAAACTATCTGCTGTATTTGAAAGAGAGCGAGCAGATCGAAGACTTTCTGACCTTTATCGGCGCTCCGGCCGCAGCAATGCACATGATGGAGGAGAAGGTCCTAAAAGACTATCGGAATAAGATCAATCGGCAGAGCAATTGTGAGTTTTCCAACATTCGAAAGACTGTGGATGCGGCAGAGGCACAGGTAGATGCGATTCTCCTTTTGGCAGAGAAAAATCTTCTCTCAGAACTACCGGATGCGCTTAAAGAAACGGCGGATATCCGTATCGCATTTCCAAACGCAACGCTTACGGAATTGTGTGAAAAATTCCAGCCGACGGTCTCAAAGTCGTGTCTGAATCACCGCCTGCGCAAATTGATGGCTATCGCGAAGGAAATCGAGAAATAAAAAAGGAGAGTCGTCTGTGAGCTTCGTACATCTTCATCTGCACACGGAATACAGTCTTCTGGACGGCGCCTGCCGAATCACGGATCCGGTTACGCATAAGAGCCGTTTGTTTGAGCGTGCCAAAGAACTCGGACAGACGGCGGTCGCGATTACGGATCATGGCGTTATGTACGGTGTGGTGGACTTCTATCGTGCGGCGCTTGCAGAGGGTATTAAGCCGATCATCGGATGCGAAGTTTATGTTGCGCCGCGCCGGATGACAGATCGTGTTTACGATTTGGATTCTGAGGCATCCCATTTAGTGCTTCTGTGCAAAGACAGACACGGATATGAAAATCTTACGCGCCTGGTCAGCGCGGCGTTCACCGAGGGCTTTTATAACAAACCCAGAATCGATATTGATCTTCTGCGGAAACACAGTGACGGCCTGATTGCGCTTTCGGCATGCCTGGCCGGCGAAATCCCCAGACGCATTATGGCAGACAATTACGAGGGCGCCAGGGAAAAGGCGATCGAATATGCCGAGATATTCGGAAAAGACAACTTTTATCTCGAGGTGCAGGACCACGGGATCCCGGAGCAGAAAACGGTCAATGCGGCGATTTTCCGCCTGTCGGACGAATTGGGCATCCCCGTAGTATGTACAAATGACGTCCACTATCTCGAACGAGAGGACGCACAGATCCAAGACGTGATGCTCTGCATCCAAACCGGCAGCACGATCGACGCGGCAAACCGGATGCGTTTTGAGGGCAGCGAGTTTTATCTGAAAAGCGAAGAGGAGATGCGCGCTCTCTTTCCGGAACATCCGGAAGCACTTGAAAACACCGCAAAGATTGCCGAACGGTGCAACATGGAGTTTGAGTTCGGAAAGTATCACTTACCGGAGTTTATCGTCCCGGATGGCACAGACAGTCTGACCTATTTTCAGAAATGCTGTCAGGAGGGGTTTGAGCGCCGTTATCCCGATGCAACGGAAGAGTATAAAGACCGTTTGAATTACGAAATGGATATGATCAGGAAGATGGGGTTTGTGGATTATTTCCTGATCGTTGCCGACTTTGTTTCATTTGCGAAGTCGCAGCATATCCCCGTTGGACCCGGCCGCGGATCGGCGGCGGGGAGTATGGTTTCCTATTGCCTTTTTATCACCGACATCGATCCGATGCGTTATGCCTTGTTCTTTGAGAGATTTCTTAATCCGGAACGCGTCACGATGCCGGATATTGACGTGGATATTACGGACCTTCGCCGAAAAGACGTAATAGACTATGTAAAGAGAAAGTATGGAGAAGACAGAGTCGCGCAGATCGTTACATTCGGCACAATGGCTGCAAAAGGTGCGATCCGTGACGTTGCAAGGGTGTTGAACGTTCCGTATGCGGAAGCGGATCGGATTGCAAAGCTGGTTCCGAATGTGATCCATATCACGCTGAGCGCGGCGCTCAAGGCATCTCCGGAATTGGCGGAAGCCTATGAGTCGGACCCGACGGCAAAGCGGATCATCGATATCGCACAGAAATTGGAGGGAATGCCCCGAAACACGTCTACTCATGCGTCCGGCGTTGTGATTACGCGCGAGCCGGTTGTAAATTACGTTCCACTTGCCAAAAAT
>JAEEGL016552986.1_pt1 | contig 16697 bp, 12 predicted proteins | sample 9134231 | NCBI WGS metagenome assembly JAEEGL01 (sample SAMN16246548, study PRJNA631951) | gut metagenome | biome: gut microbiome; feature: rumen; material: fiber-attached | host: Bos | place: Iran: Karaj | collected 2018-10 | reverse complement strand
CAACGTGAACGTCACCGATATCCGGGATGAGTCCGGTTATATCGAGGCCCTCGGTAAGGAAGCTGCCGCCAAGGCTATCAACGATGCCAAGAAGAGCGTTGCCGAGCAGAACCGCTATGGTGAAATCGGTAAGGCCGAGGCCGACAGGGACAAGGACATCCGGATCGCCGAGACCGCCCGTGACACCCGTATCAAGACTGCGGACGCCAACGCCAAGGCTGTCGAGGGTGAGAACAGCGCCAAGATCGCCATCGCGAATTCCGACGCCGCCCGTCGCGAGAAGGAAGCCGAGGCTTCCCGTATTGCTGTAGCGGCCGAGAAAGTCCAGGCCGCAAAGGCCCTCGAAGAGGCGTACAAGTCGGAGCGCGACGCCGAGCTTGCCCGTGCCGACCGTGAGAAGGCGACCCGTCAGGCCAATATCGTGGTGCCTGCCCAGATCGACAAGGAGAAAGCCATCATCGACGCAGAGGCCGAGGCCGAAAAGGTCCGCCGCATGGCGAAAGGTGAGGCCGACGCCATTTTCGCAAAGATGGACGCCCAGGCCCGCGGTGCTTTCGAAATCCTCTCCAAGCAGGCCCAGGGCTTCAATCAGATGGTTACCGCAGCCGCCGGTGATCCGCAGAAGGCTGTCCTGATGCTGATCGCGGACAAGTTGCCCGAACTCGTCAAGACCCAGGTCGAGGCCGTCAAGGGTATCAAGATCGACAAGGTCACCGTTTGGGACGGTGCCGGTGCAGGCAAAGACGGCAAGACATCCACCGCGAATTTTATCTCGGGGATGATGCAGTCCGTACCTCCGCTTGACGAACTTTTCAAGATGGCAGGTCTCAACCTTCCGGAATATCTTAAAGGCAAGCAGGCGGCGGAAGTCCAGGAATAGGAGGTAGGTATGGCAATCATAGTCAATATCGACGTAATGCTGGCCAAAAGGAAGATGTCCTCGCTTGAGTTGGCGGAGAAGATCGGGATCACCCCCTCCAATCTCTCCATCCTCAAGACCGGCAAGGCCAAGGCAATCCGTATCTCTACGATGGATGCCCTCTGCCGCGCCCTCGACTGCCAGCCTGCCGACCTTCTGGAATATACTCCCTGAGTATGCCGTAACATATCCCGTTGGCTTATAGCCGTTAATGCAGGAAAGGGTGCTCCGACCGGAGCACCCTTTCCTGCGTATGGTACATCCCGCGGCACCTAGCCTTGGGCGATGGGACGGATGAGCACTTCGACGACTTTGGCACCTTCGGTGTCGGCGGATGCGGCGTCGGTGATGAACAGCGTCTCGGCCTCATAGCCCTGGAAGCTGACGGACAGGGCGGGACGGCCGTCATCGGTCTCCGTCTTCTGAATGATCAGGTCGCCGGCGTCCATTCCGTAAATCTTCCCGGCGGAGGCGATGTCCTTCAGCAGTGAACCGACACCGAAGCCCTCCGAGGTCGTGTATCGGGGGCTGAAGGCGGTTACCTGCATTAGGATGAAACGGCCTTCTTCGTCCGGGAGGGAGAACGGATCGAAGCGTACGAGGCGTTCGTCTCCCTGGTAAAGGTCAAAGTGACGGATGGGGATGTTGTTGTAACCCTCTTCCTCAAGGGATTCCATCCGGCATCCGGGGAATTCGAAGTCGTAGGGGAGTTTCGGCTGCTCGGTGACGTTGAAGGCTGCGAGGTTGTCGATGAATCCGAGGGCTGGACCGCGGCCGCTGCGATGGAAGGCCTTGCCGTCCCGGATATACTTCAACGCAATGGGCATCGGGTTCATGGCATCCTGTGCTCCGGGCTCGTCGGTGATGTTCGGGCAGATATAGAATCCCCAGTCCATCATCAGGAAATGTACGGACTTGACGTCGCTGCCGCTCTTGATGTAGGGCCAGGATACGACCGGATCATAGAAATCATCGTTCTTGTACGGATCAAATGCGAATTCCGTCGCCTCAACGGTGCCTTTCCCTGCATGGAAGATCCAGGCCTTCGTCGAAAGGCTTTTCATCGGGGACTCTGCCACCGACTCGGCCGAATCAGTGAGGACGAGCCAGTCGCTGCCCTCCAATTTGTAAACGTGCATCTGGAAGTAATCGAAGACGGGATCCTGGAAGCAGCTGACCGTCAGTTCGTCAGGGGTTTCCGTGTCGTAATAGAGGCTGAAGAAGCGGGTGTCTTCGTTGCGTCCTGTCGAGAACGAGAACGTATCAACCAGGGCTTTGCGGGCATCCGGCGCAGCGATATCGGAGGCGATGGAAGCGAAAGCATCGTCGGGCAGGGCCAGGAAAGCTCTCTGGACGACGGGCAGTTTGGCGTTTTTGTCACAGGCCGCCATCAGCGGAAGGATGGCTGCCAGGGTCAGAATGAGAAAACGTTTCATGATATAATGCATTATTGTTTGGCAAACCAATGGAGAATGGCGCGGAAGAGGGCGTCGCGGTGCGAGCGGCTCTCGACCGTCTCGAGGGGGAATCCGAGCGTCACGGCCTTCCGGGACGGGGACTCGTACCAGATGCCGGCGGCGATATCGGTGTCGCTGTAGCGGAGGAAGGTGCCGGCGGATGATGTCGCCGGGACCAGGCCGTCCGCGTTCTCTACGCAGTAGCAGACCGGGTTGGGCCGCATCTTCCAGGAAGGGGAGACGGAGACGGTGAAAGCTTTGTTGTCCTGGGGGCTGGCACATCCCGTATGGGTTCCGTACGCAGTCTTCCACTTCCAGCCGAGTATTTCCCTGATGAAGGCCTGTGCGTCGTTGCGGTAAGGCACATCCGTGGGAAGCTCATATATCGTGTCCCAGGCATCGGTCCCGATATGGGAGCCCGAGGCAAGAATATGACCGCCCTGCGCGGCGAATTCCCTGCAGCGTTGCCGGAGGCCCTCCGGCCAGACGCTGAAACGCGGCTTCTTCTCATTGCGTCCGATGCGGGTCGTCACCTGCTTGCCGCAGATCAGGTCCAGTGCAAAGTAGCCTTCCGGCAGTTCCCGGTCGGTGAATGCCTCGAGGCTGCAGGAGGAGAAACTGTATCCGGCCCGCAGGATAGACTGTCCGTGGATGAAGGGGAAATCAAAGGTGTTGCCCGCCACGGTCTTGCCGCACCAGTCTGTATAGGATGCGCCGAAGCCGGAATTGTCGTTACCGACAAAGGGGGCCTCCCGGCGGATTTCGTACTGGTCGCCGATGTAATTGATCTCCTGCAGGTAAGGGACGCCGCTGTCAAGGGAATTGCGGAAGCCCGCGTAGGTCTTGCCGTCAAACCAGGCGGGTGCACTGACGCGCGTGAAATTGTTGACGATGAGGACCTTCCGGGCATTCCGTGCACCTGAGATCCCCAGGCTGAGCGTCTCGGAAGGGAAGCTCCGTCCGCCGTCGTTGAAGGCGATGATCCGCCAGCTGTAGATGTGCCCTTTCCTGACCGGAACGGTCGTCCGGCAATAGCTGCCGTCTTTTGTAAATTCGACCGGAACGCCTTCGTCGAAACTCCCGCCGTCGACGCGCGTCTGCAGGATGTATCCTTTGGGCTTGGCCGTCGGTTCAAGCTTGTCGGTGACGGGCTTCCAGGAGAGAACGGCCTGTGATGAGGAATCGATGAGGGCCGAGAATCCTTCCACGGGAAGCGGCTGGACGGTATAAGCGCATCCGTACCGGCTCGACAGGTATTTGAGTATGCCTTTGTAAACGCCTCTGGATACCGTGAACCGGAAGGTAGGATCCAGCCCGTACTGCATGTCGTCGAAATTCTGGTGCGACAGGATTTCGAGAATCATGGCCGGAATGCCCGGGGAACGGGTCTCGCTGTAGTTCCGGTTCCAGAGCTGCCGGCGGTTCCACTTCGAATCGAAGTCTTTGCGGACGGCTTCGACGACCTGGTCCTGGACCATACCGGCGAAGATCCGTCCGTTCATGCGGTCTTCCCCGTTGCTGTAAGTCGTCTTGCCCGGGTCCCGGGTCGTCTTCTTGTCCTTGTAGGTATAGATGGCCAGGGTTCCGACCGTAGTGCCGTCCTGGGTGAGCCCGGCGTCGGAGTGGAATGCCAGCGAAAGATCGAACGGCACGCCGGCCTTCTTGACCCAGACGCTCCGGCCCGCGTATTCTTTGGTGTATTCTCTCTCCCATTCGTCCATCAGGTGCATGTCGATCCCTGAGAACTGCATCGAATAAAGCGCCCCCTCCGTGTAGCAGGGGAGTCCTGACGTGGTCGGCTCTCCGTCTCCTGTGCCGCGGGCAACCTTCCCCATTCCGCCGCCGAAGCGTACGGCGTCCGCCGTAATGACGCTGCCTTTGGCGGTGATTCCTTCGGGAACGTCGTTGCTGAGGATGACGCAGCCGTCGTCGCCCGCATCGAATTCGAAGGTCCCGAGGTAGACCCAGATGCCTCCGCCCAGCTGCTGGTTGACGGTGAATTCACTCTTGCCTCCGAGGTGCCGGACCGTGTAATGCGCCGCGTCCGTGCTTTCCGGGAGGGTCTTGTACGAAACATAGACGGCATAGCGTCCCCTGACGGGAATCTTCGGAGTCCATACGGTATAGGCCTGTTCGCTTCCGTCCCTTGACAGCCGGGCCTTCCGGGCCGTACCCATCCTGAAGGGGTTGTCGTAGCCGGTGTAGGTCGCCTGTGCGTCCGCAAATCCCGTCCCTGCATCTTCCCAGCTGCCGTGTTCGCGGAATTTGCCGGACAGGCGCTCCGTTTCGCTCCGTTTGCCCTGATAGGCCGGATCATTGTCACAGATGACCTCGCGGACCTGCGTATCCCTCTCCCGGGGCGTCATGACGACGGCCCCGGCATTCTCCAGCATGGGGATCAGGAAGGGCAGCACGTAGCTCTGTGTATAGAGGTCTTCGACCGTCTGCATCATCGTGGCCCGCTGCCATTTCCACAGGTTCTCATCGGGCTCGAAATATCGCCCGTGACTCTGCCAGAGGGCGATATGGCGGCCGGAAAGCCCGCGTCCCAGCCATTCGCTTCCGAGGGCGGAGACCAGCGGCCTGCGGGATTTCCGGGGATCCCGGAACCGGTAATTGCTCTTCGGGGGCGTACCGTTGTTGCCGGCGGGCTCGAAGGCGAGTTCTTCGATTTTCTTTTCGTCCGATTCGATGACACCGATGGTGCAGGAAGCGTAGTCGGCAGGGAGATTCTTCTTCATCTCTTCCCGGAACCATTGGATCCGCTGGTCTGTCCAGGGGTAGTCCCACAGGCTCTCGTTGAAGAAGAAATGCAGGGTGTTTTCACTGACGGTGACCTTCTTGACCTGCAGGGGCGACTTGACGGTCAGCTCTTCCAGCAGGATGTCTTTCATCTTGGCGGAAAAACCCCGGAAACTGCCGGTCACGTCCTTCTGGGCGAAGACGGGCAGGCACAGCAGCAGGGCCAGCAGCAGGATGGTCAGTCTTTTCGGCATACGAACGGGAGAAGGATTAGGGATGAGGTCAAAAGTCCGAGCGAATCGGCGAAGAGGTCGCTCCATTCACCGCTGCGGTAAGGAATGTAATACTGCACCCATTCCGTCGCTACGGCCAGGAGGATGCCGATGAGGAAGATCTTGACGATGGTCAGGATCCTCCGCCTGGTTTCCGGATGGCGGCCGAGCGACAGATAAGTCAGGATCGGGAAGGGAAAGAACATCGAAAAGTGGACCAGTTTGTCGGTCGGAATGCCCCAGAGCGTCAGGTCGACCTCCGGCCCTGCCGGGAATTTTCCGAAGCAGAGGAAGAGGATCGCGCCGATGTAGACGGCAAGCAGTATCCTGAATAGGGTCCTGGTCTTCCGGCTCATAGGCTTTGCATCTCGGTCAGGCGTTTATAGTAGCCGTTCTGGGCGAGCAGGTCTTCGTGAGTGCCGCGCTCCACGATCCGTCCTTCGTGCATGACGATGATCTCGTCGGCCGTCCGGATGGTCGACAGGCGATGGGCGATGGCGATGGTGGTCCGGGTCTTCATCAGCCGGTCCAGGGCCTCCTGCACCGCTCTTTCGGACTCGGTGTCGAGTGAGGCGGTGGCTTCGTCCAGGATGAGGATCGGCGGATTCTTGAGGATGGCGCGGGCGATGCTGATCCGCTGGCGCTGGCCGCCGGAGAGCTTGACTCCGCGGTCGCCGATGTTGGTGTCGTAGCCTTCCTCCTTTTCGAGGATGAATTCGTGGGCGTTTGCGATCTTCGCGGCGGCGACCACATCTTCCATCGTGGCGTTCTCGACACCGAAGGCGATGTTGTTGAAAATCGTATCGTTGAAGAGGATCGACTCCTGGTTGACATTGCCCATGAGGGATCGGAGCTGCCGGATGGAAACATCCTTGACGGAGATGCCGTCGATGGAGATATCGCCTTCCGTGACATCGAAGAAACGGGGAATCAGGTCGACGAGCGTGGATTTCCCGGCGCCCGATTCGCCGACGATGGCGATGGTCTTCCCCTTGGGAATGTCGAAGGTGACATCCTGAAGGATCTGCTTGCCGCCCTCCATATACCTGAAGCCGACGTTCCGGAACGAAATCTTGTCTTCGAACCCTTTGAACGGGACGGGATCCGGCCGTTCCAGGATGGTGTTCTCGGCCTCAAGGATCTTGTTGATGCGCTCCATCGAAGCAAGACCGCGCGGAATGCCGTAGGCGGCTCTGGAGAGCTCTTTGATGGGCGCGATGACCGAGTAAAGGATCACCATGAAGAAGATGAAGGTCGGGGCGTCGATGAATTTGCCGCCGAAAAGGCCCGTTCCCCGGATGATGAGGGCGCCGCCGAAGGCCAGGACGACCATGATCATCACCGTCCCGAGGAATTCGCTGACGGGGTGGGCGAGGGCCTGGCGCGTGGCGACGCGGTTGTTCTTGCGGCGCATCGATTCGGTAACGTGGTCGAACCGATCCGACATCTTGGTCTCGGCGTTGAAGGCCTTGATGATCCGGAGGCCGCCCAGGGTTTCCTCCACCTGGGACATGGTGTCGCTCCACAGGGCCTGGGCCTCGGTGGAACGCCGCTTGAGCTGCTTGCCGATAACGCCCATCAGCCATACGAAGCCCGGAACGAAGAGGATGGTGAAAAGGGTCAGCTCGGGGCTGATGTAGATCAGGGCGGCGAAGTAGAAGATGATGAGGATCGGGTCTTTAATCAGCATCTCGATGGAGGCCGTGATTGAATTCTCGACCTCCGCTACGTCGCCGGTGATCCTGGCGATGATGTCGCCCTTCCGTTCCTGGGAGAAGAAGCCGATGGGGAGCGCGAGGATCTTGTTGTAGATTTCGAGGCGGATGTCCTTGACGATGCCCGTGCGGATCGGGATCATCACGGCGCTGGATCCGAAGTAGCAGGCGGTCTTGAGGAGCGTCATCAGCCCGAGCATGCCGCAGAGGAACATCAGGGTCGTGATCGCGCCGTGCTGGGCGATGAACTGGGAGACCCACCAGTAGGCATTGTTGATGGCAATGTCCTTGAATTTGTAGCCGGCCGCGTCCCAGGCGATGAACGTGTATGTCTTGCTGTCGAGGTTGAACAGGATGTTCAGCACCGGGATGATGAACGAGAAGGAGAATATGTTGAAGACCGCCGACAGGATGTTGAGGAGAACCGATCCGCCGAGGTAGGCCTTGTATCTGGAAGCATAGCGCTTCATCAAACGCAGAAAACCGCGCATAATATCCGAAATCTAATAAAATCTTTCAAAAATAACCATTTTCATTATCTTTGCAAAAAGAAATTGTATGAAAGACATCGCCATAATCCTTCTCGCCTACCGCGGTGTGCGTCTGCACCGGGTCCTCAGCTCTTTCCTGCTTCAGAAAGACAAGAACTTCCGTGTCTACGTCTGTGATGACGCCTCCCCGGACGATATCGCCGGGACGGTATCGGAGTTTGAAGACCGTCTGGACCTTGTCTATTACCGGTTTGCGGAGCATCTCGGCATCGCACAGGCTTCCGCGCATTATGAACGTTGTCTGGAAAAGACCGGCGGCGAGAGCCTGGTCTGTTTCTTCTCGGACGACAACGAACTGACGCCCGATGCCATCCGGAGGATCCGCCGGGCCGCACGGCGTTATCCGGAAATCCCTGTCTTCCACCTCAATACCGCTTATATCGACGGGACCTCCGGGAGAACGGGGGAAGGCAAGCGTTTCTGTCGCAAAATGACGGCGCAGAACGTGTTCAAGCGGATTTTCAAGGCGGGCGCCCCGGCCCCGATGTCGTCTTTCTTTTTCCGCAGGGCGGCGCTGGAAGGGGCGATGTTCCAGATCAAGGAAGTATCCCGTTCCCCGCTGACGCTCGTTTTCGCCGCCCTCGGCGCCCAGGGCAGCCTGATGACGCCCTGGCGGGCCCGTCTGCTGAAACGTCCGCATTCGCTGGACGAGAAATTCAATCCGGATTCGATGGAGAAGGTGCAGCAGATGCTCTCTTTCTTCGGCTGGACGGAATATTTCTTCGAGAATTATCCGCTGAATCCCCGGGAGAGGGTGGAACTCTTCGCTTCCTATGCTGCCAGACTGTATCCTGCGCGGTCAGAGAGCGAAGTGGCCGCCCAGTTCCTGCGCTTCCGGGTGTTCGAACGGGATTTCGGTAAACTCAGGGGCAAGCGGATTCTTCACAGGAGCCTCTCGAAATAACTGTAAATCAAATTGATCCGTTTGCGGAGGATCGGGAAGTCGATGACCTCCGCCGTGTCGGTCGGCTTGTTGTTGTACATCGTAATGCCGGATGTGAACATCACCGAGGGGATTCCCGCGTCCAGGAAGGCCTTCTGGTCGGCCGCCTTGCGGAAAAACACATCCGTGAAGTCGCGGCTTCCGTAGTAGGAAAAAGAGATGTCCATCCTGGGGCCGGCGCTGTTGAGGGCGATGAGCGTCTGCCTCCGTCCCGTTCTTTCGTCGGACAGCATCATCAGGTAGTCCTTGCGGCCGGACGCGAGGGGCTCCGCCGTGCTGCCGACCTGGTCGATGTTGATCATGAAATCGACGTTCCGGAGGAGGATCCGCTGCCCTGTCTCCGGGTCTTTCAGCGCTCCTTCGCGGAGCAGGCGCACCATTTCCTTGGAGCCGGCCATCCCGTGCAGTTTGGCGTCGAAGGCGACGAAGAGGACGCTGTGGAAGCCCTTCCGCCCTGCGCTCCGTACCCTGTCGGCTATGTCCAGGAGCGAGACGACGCCGGAGGCATTGCTGTCGGCGCCGGGGTAGAGCGTCCCCCCGAGCGTCCCGATGTGGTCATAATGGGCGCCGACCACGATGTATCTCCGGCGGGAGCCCTTTTCGGATCCGCCCGCGAGGCCGACGATGTTGCGTCCCGTCTCGCCGGAGGTGGCGGTGAAGCCGTGGAAATAGCTGCTGTCGAGCGGCTGCAGGCCGATCCGGGCGAATTCCTCCGCAATCCACATCCCGGCCAGGACGCCGCCGCGCGTGCCCGTGGCCCGTCCTTCGCACAGGCGGTCGGTCAGGAAGCGGAGCCGCCATCCGGCCTTGTCGCCGTCCTGTGCGGACAAAGTCGCACAAGTCAGCAGCGCTGCGGCAAGAATATTGATAAAGTGTCTCAAGTTTGCTATATTTGTAGATTGCAAATTTAGTGTTTTTCGACCGATAATGAAATTTTTCTTCTCACGGAAGGGCCTTTGCGCCGTACTGTTTTTCTTCCTGGCGGTTTTCTCCGCCCGGGCACAGTACGACAAGGATGTGTTCTCCTTCCGCGGGAGAAGGGCGCTCTCGGACGGCAAGAATGCCGAGGCGATTTACAATTTCAATATCCTCGCCGCCCTGGATACGACCGATTACTGGACGTTCTTCTACAGGGGCATCGCGAAATACAACCTCGGGGATATCCGAGGCGCGAACCGGGACTTCGACACGGCGGTCCGGCTCAATCCCGTCTTTACGTCCGGCTATCATTACCGGGCCATCGTCAACAACCGTTCCGGGCGCTATGATGCCGCCCTCAGGGATCTTGAGAAGGCGATTTCGCTGCGGCCGGGCAATATCGGCCTCTATTTCAGCCGGGGCGTGACGTACTTCTTCTCACAGCAGTTCGACCTCGCGGTGAAGGATTTCGACAAATTCCTCCGGAAGGAGCCCAAGGAGCCGTCCGCCTATCTGAACAGGGGTGCCTGCTACCTCTTCCTCGGCGATACGCTGAAGGCCGTGAACGACTACAACAAGGCCATCCGGCTCGACCGCTTCGAACCGGAAGGCTATGTCCGCCGGGCCCGTCTGTATGCCGCGCAAGGGAAGACAGACGATGCCCTCGCCGATCTCGACAAGGCGGTCAGTCTCGACAGTACGAGCAGTTTCGCGTACTTCAACCGGGCCCTCCTGTACAATGACAAAAACGACCTCAATGCCGCGATGAGCGACCTCAACAAGGTCCTGGAGCTGGAGCCCGGCAACGCCCTGACGCTCTACAACCGGAGCCTCATCTACGCCCGCGTAGGGAGTTATGCCGAGGCACTCCAGGATATGGACCGCGTCATCAATATCAACCCGCAGAACGTGCTGGCTTACTATAACCGCGCGGCGTTTTTCGCCGGCATGGGGCGCTGGCAGGATGCCCTCGAGGACTATGACAAGGCCATCGAACTGTATCCGGACTTTGCCAAGGCCTACATGAACCGCTCCTACGTGAAGCTGCAGCTCGGCATGACGCAGAGTTCCCGGGCCGACTACCGGACGGCGCAGCAGAAGGTCCGGGAGTACCGGGACGCCGTACAGCGCGAAGGGGCCTCGTTCGCCGATACGACGCTGAAGTACAGCGCCCTGCTGACCCTCGACGCCCAGTTCGCCAAGAAGGATTTCGACAACGAACTGCTGCAGCACCGGGACGTGGACATCAACCTGCGCCCGATGTACAAGATTGCGCTTGCCTCGGACGGGGATGACGTCCGCTATGCGCTGGAGCACCGGTATGAGAACAAGGTGCTCGACTGCTTCGTGGCATCCCTGCCCGTCCGCGTGAATGTTTCCAACAGCCGTGATGCCTCCAGACCGGACTATGACGAAACGGTCCGGAAGATTGACGCCTCGTCCCTGCCGGCGGCCAGGAAGGAATTCCTGACGGCCCTGAATGAATGGGAAGCCAAGCAGTTCAACGCCGCCATGATTCATTATGACGCGGCGACGGAGACGGAGGACGGCGATCCGCTGGCGACCTATTACCAAGCTTTCTATTATATGAACCGGGGAGTGCTCCGGGCCGAAATGATCGATTTCATCGCTTCGATGGAAACCAATGTCCAGACGCTCCGGATGGAGGACAAAGGCGCCGTCCGGGCCCGTGTGCAGGACCATGTCAGCCGCTCGTATGACTATTCGGAGGCTGTCGAAGATATGCTGGTGGCGGCTTCGAAGCTGGATCTTCCCTATATCTGGTACAACCTCGGCAATCTGTACTGCCTGTCTTCTTCCCCGGTGGAAGCCATCGAGAGCTACGACAAGGCGATCCGTCTGTATCCTTACCTGGCGGACGCCTATTTCAACCGGGGGCTCGTCCTGATCTATGTCAAGGATAAGGAGAAGGGCTGTATCGATCTCTCGCGGGCCGGCGAGCTCGGTCTTTCGGATGCGTACGGCGTCATTGCCAAGTATTGCGAGGAGGCGCAGCAGCCATGATCCGGTTCCTGAGTTTCACGTCCGGCAGCTGCGGCAACTGCAGTTATCTGGGCTATGAGCCCGAAGACGGCGGCCGCCCTTACGGCATCCTGATCGATGCCGGCATCAGCCTCCGCCGGATGAACGCCATTCTCCGTTCGCACAATCTTTCTTTCGAGTCGGTCGATGCGGTCCTCATCACCCACGACCACGGGGATCATATCCGCAACCTGGGATCCTATTGCAAGAAACTCTCTCTTCCCGTCTGGGCGACGACAGACCTTCATGACGCCCTTTCGCACCATTACCTTACCCGGGATTACATCGCGCCCTGCCGGCGGGATTTTGTCCCGGGCGAAGAAAACGAAGTGGCACCGGGGATTTCCGTCCGGTATTTTGTCGTGCCGCACGATGCGACGGAAACGGTCGGTTTCCGGATCGAAATGCCTGACGGCCACCGGTTTGTGCTGATGACCGACCTGGGGCATGTCACGCCGGAGGCGATGGCTTTCGCCCGGGAGGCGGAGACGCTCGTCATCGAGTCCAATTACGACGTGGACATGCTTTTCGGGGGCGATTATCCCTATGTGCTGAAGATGCGGATCGCCCAGACGGCCCATTTGTCGAACGACGCCTGTGCCGAGGTCGTCCGGAAGGCCTGGCACCCCGGTCTCCGGAACCTCTTCCTCTGCCACCTGAGCGGCAACAACAATACGCCGTCCCTGGCGCTTGCCGCTACGCGGGCCGCCCTGGAGGGAATCGGCGTCGATCCCGCATCGGTCCGGCTGCGGGTACTTCCGCGTGCCGAGGCTACGCCGTTGTTAAACCTTTAAAAAGCTTCTGATATGAGAAAAACGATTTGCCTGTTTGGAATCTTCGCCCTGCTGCTCGCGGCGTGCGACAAAAGCAATCCCGACAATAACGGTTCTTCGAAAGACCCCGGCGGGACAGGCATCAAGCTCAGTTCGATCGTCTCCATCACCAAATCCTACAAATTTACCTGCAACGCCGACCTGAAAACCCTGGCGGACGTACAGGTCGTCTTTGTCGGAGCTGACGGGAAGCCGTCCGCACCGGAGAAAATCACCGGTACGAGCTGGGAGCGGTCCGGCATCGAGGTTCCGCTCAAGTCCAAAGCGACGGCGGTAGAAGGAAGCACTGCCGGAATCAGTGTGATCTGCAACCCCAATGACGTGCCGGCCACTGGTGAATATGATGTCCGTTACGAAATGGAATGTACGTACAACGTAACCCTCGAAGACGGTTCTACCCTGCGTCTTCCCGCCTGGAACATCAATCCCCAGATGCCCGCCGTCGAAGGACGTGATGCGGCGGAGGCCTGCAACGCAATCAGCCTTTCCTGTACCAACGAAAAAGAGATTGTCTTCGACAACCAGGGCAATACATATCTGGTCGATTCGGACTATTGGGAGAACGAAGAAGGCGAATACGTTCCCTCCGGCGATCTGGGCGGCGGCCGGCAGGAGCCTCCGACGGCGAGTGTCGGGGTGGGCTATGCCAGTTATCCCGAAGCGGTCGATCTCGGGTTTACCGTCAATGGGGATCCCCTTCTCTGGGCGACCCGGAACGTGGGCGCGCAATCGCCCGGCGACTTCGGCGGCCTCTATGGATGGGGGGACGCCAGCGGATACCACACCGAGACCAATCCGGTCTTCTATCCCGCCCGTCATCCGGAGAATATCGTCGGGAAAAACAACAACAGCATCAGCGGAACCCGCTGCGACATCGCCTATTGCCAGTGGGGATTACGGTGGAGGATGACCTCCAAGGCCGAATGGGAAGCCCTCGTGGCCAACTGCACCTGGAAGAAGAAAAAGGTGGACGGCAACTGGGGAATGGAATTTACTTCCAAGTTAAACGGCAATTCCATCTTCCTGCCGGGTGCGGATGCCCGGAACGGCGAGAATGTCTATCGCGAATCGATGTCTCCGGAGAACTGTCACGGCTACTACTGGTCCGGTGACTGGGTCGCGGGGGATGCCCAGTTTGCGTATCATTTCTATTATTCGCTGTTCTCGACGGGTACCGTTTATCCCACGGCACAGGGCAACGTGCCCCGTTATTACGGAATGTCCGTCCGTCCGGTGACATCCACCCGTCCGGAAGATATCATCAATTAGCGGCCTCGCCCCGGACGATCTTGCGCCGCATCCAGCGGCTGCCTCTGATCCGGAGGAGGAAGATAATGCCGCGGATGTTGAGTTCGACGGCCATGGCGATCCAGAAGCCGGCGAGTCCCCAGATTTTAACGAGGAAAATGGCCGGGATAATACGCACGACCCACATGCAGCCCAGCGAGATGAAACTCGGGATCAGCGTGTCTCCGGCCCCCATGCAGGCGCCCTCGGCGACGATCGAGGCGCCATAGAGCGTTTCGGCAAAGGCGACGATCCGGAGCATTCTTGCGCCGAGGTCTACCACTTCCGGGTCGGGTGACATCATCCGGATCAGCTGCGGGGCGAAGATGAACATGAAGACGGCGGAGACCGTCATGATGAGCATGCCGCCCAGGGTCGTGATCCACGCAAAGCGCTTGGCAAGGTCTTTCCGTCCGGCCCCGAGACTCTGTCCGACCAGCGTCGTGGCGGCATCTCCGATACCGTATCCGGGCATATAGCAGAAACCCTCCGCCGTGACGGCAAAGGCATTGGCGGCAATGGCGATCGTGCCGAGCGGCGCCACGATCACCGTACTGGCGATGTAGGCTCCGCGCATGATGATATTCTGCAGGAAAAGCGGTGTGCTGATGGAGAGGGCGGTGCTGAGGTGCCGTCCCTGCGGCAGGCGGAGGAAACGTTCGCCCCGTCGGATCTTCAGCTCCGGCGACCGGCCCAGCAGGAAGTAGAGCATCAGGATGGCCGTGATTCCTTCGGCGACGCCTGTCCCGAGGGCCGCTCCTTTGACACCCAGATCCAGCACATAGATGAATAAATAGTTGAAACCGACATCCATGACGCACATGACGACATTGAGGATGCTGGGAACCTTCATGTTTCCGCTGGCCTGCAGCATCATCGCAGCCATCCAGGACAGCATCATCGCCGGTTGGAAGAGGGATACGATGGCAAAGTAGTCACCGGCATCGGGTGCGATGTCTGCCGTCCCGCCGAGCCAGTACGGAAGCGGTCCGGAGATGGCGAAGGCGATGAGTCCGAGGACCAGGCTGAAGAGCAGGGCGGCGATGAGCCCCTGGCCCACGACGGCCCGCCCTTCCGCGTATTTCTTCGCTCCGACAAAGTGGGATACCTGGACGGAGAATCCGCTTACGCAGGCCATACAGAACCCGCCCAGAAGCCATGTGCAGGTAGATACGAGACCGATGGAAGCTCCGGCCGCGGCGCCGAGGTGACCGACCATCGAGGCGTCGATGTATTGCATGAGCACCGTGCTGAGTTGCGCGAGAATGGCCGGATAACTCAGGATGGAGGCCAGCGTAATGCGGTCGCGGAGCGAAAGTTCCGCCCCGCCGCGCACTTTTTCAAGGAGAATGTCTTTGGCCTTCATCTGATAAGGCGCAAAGATAAGACTATTTTGCGAGACCGCCGAATTTTTCGCCCATCAGGATGTGGGAATTTTTGGAGACAGCCGGGGTGAAGGTGATGCCTTGCTGGAAGAGGATGACGTAGTCGGAGCCGCCGAAGAGGAACCAGCCGAGTTCGTCACCCTTGCGGATATCGGCGCCCGGGACCACACCTTCGGAGAAATTCACCGAGCAGATCTGGGACATTCCGATGGGAAGGACGGCCACGAGGCCGAAGTCCCGGGTCTCCAGGATGACGCAGCCGCGGGTCTCGATGCTTTCCCAGCCGGGATTTTCGCAGTCGAGGACGTATTTCCGCTCGGCGGCATCATAGCGGTACACGCCGCCGCCCGCGCACAGGCCGGGAATTTTGCGCACTTCTCTGACCGTGCCGCTGACGGGGAAGTGATAGCGGTGATAGTCGTTGACGTCCAGGAAGATATGGGTGAGCGTGCCGCCCCTGAAGCAGTCGGCATAGGCGCTGTCCCTGCCGACCAGGTCGGCGATATCGTCGAAGTAGCGGGACTTGAGGCGTACGCCCTCTTTCTGGACGATGAACCCCTTGTCGTCAATCTCCCAGACACCCTGGGGATGTCCGTCCACGGGGGAGACGACGACGGAAGCGTCCGACGGGGACGCGACAGGCCGAACCTCGGCGCTCCGCAGCTTCCGGCAGAAGAAATCGTTGAAGCTCTTCCAGTTCGCCGGATCCTCGTACCATTCCCGGCAGATGCCGAATCCGGGATCGGAAAAGAAGGCCTCGGCATACTCCGGTTTCCAGGACTCCGCTGTCGAGAGGAAGGAGCCCCAGGCGCGGACATAGTCCGTCAGCCAGGTACGGACGGGCTCGCAGTACTGGAGGGACGGATGATAGTAACCCTTCCCTTCGAGGGCTTCGAGCGGCTGGTCGAGGAGGAAATAGAGATAATCGACCCCCTGGTCGATCTGGTCATAGAGTGAAGACCCCGTCGGCAACTTGAGAATGAACCTCGGAAGCGTTGTGGAAGACCATTCCACAAAATCAATAAACTCCAGAAGACTTTGAGCCGGATTGGTATCCTTGTCGGGATTGGCGGCAGCCGCCTTGGCAATCGACTCCTCAAGCAAATGCTCGAGCATTTTGTCGGACCTGATCATATCGACCAGACGTCCAGTCGTCGGGGAATAATTCTTCAACTCAGTAATGCATAAAAAAGTTCTTTGGTCCTACATAAGGCCTTCATCCGGAAGGCAGTGGCACTGATTACAAAACCGTGCCAATCCGGGTGCAAAGATATAAAAAAAAGCAACCGAATGATGATTCGGCTGCTTTTTTTATGCAAAAAATGTTCAGAGCTTCGGGCCGGCGGCGACGAGGGCCTTTCCGGCCTCATTGCCTTCGTACTTGTGGAAGTTCTTGATGAAGCGTCCGGCGAGGTCTTTGGCCTTCTCTTCCCACACCTTGGGATCGGCGTAGGTGTCGCGCGGATCAAGGATACCGGTGTCGACGCCTTCGAGGACGGTCGGGACCTCAAAGTCGAAGAACGGGATCTTCTTGGTCAGAGCCTTGTCGATGGCGCCGGAGAGGATGGCGTCGATGATGCCGCGGGTGTCGCGGATCGAGATGCGCTTGCCGGTGCCGTTCCAGCCGGTGTT